>ERZ773173.978-NODE-978-length-28968-cov-6.442880_pt1 | contig 28968 bp, 24 predicted proteins | sample MGYA00580535_ERZ773173 | MGnify/ENA primary metagenome ERZ773173 (study PRJEB29015, sample SAMEA2737856) | human gut metagenome | biome: human gut; feature: human-associated habitat; material: faeces | place: China | collected 2012 ...
CCGCTTGCGGATGTGTTCAAGGACTTTGAAAAGCGGGAGACCGACCACATGGACAACATCCGTGACACCATCGAGTGCCGAGCCAATGCGGTCATCCGGGCCGATTTCCTGAGAGACCGGCGTGAAGCGAGGTGATGCCCTATGAGCTATATTGCTGCGGAGGATGTTGCCAAGGCCAAGGAAATGGATCTTTTGACTTACCTCCGTAATTATGAACCGCAGGAGCTTGTCCATGTGTCCGGAAACACCTATTGCACCAGAGAGCACGACTCCCTGCGAATCAGCAATGGCAAGTGGTGCTGGTTCTCACAGGGCATTGGCGGCAGATCAGCGCTGGACTATCTCATCAAGGTGAAGGGCATTCCTTTCACGCAGGCAGCAGAAATTATTCTCGGACGGGAGGCAGAAAAGCCTCCCGTTTTCTATCGCCAGAAGGAACGAAAGCATACGAATTTGCTGATGCCGGAGCTGTCCGAAACAACGAACCGTGTGGAGAAATACCTGCAAGGCCGAGGAATTCACCCGGTTATTATCCGTTATTGCCTGGATAACAAGTTGCTCTTTGAGTCTGCAGATTACCACAATGCGATGTTCGTAGGGTACGACAAGGACGGCAAAGCGAGATATGGCGCTCTGCGCAGCACTGTCAGCAGCTACAAAGGGGAACTGACCGGCAGTGACAAGCACTTCTCTTTTTTCTTGGAGGGAAAGCCGAATGCGGAGCACATTCATGTATTTGAATCCGCCATTGACCTGCTGAGCTTCGCAACCTTGGCGCTGCTTGCCGGGCGCGACTGGAAAAGTGAAACCTATTTGTCTTTAGCCGGTGTGTTTCAGACTAAACGAGAGAATGTTGTGCCGGTGGCCTTGAGTAGATTTCTTGACGAGCACCCATCCGTCCGCAAAATCCATCTGCATTTGGATAACGATGCCGTCGGTCGAGGCGCTGTGAAAGGAATTGTTGGCGGACTGCAAGGAAGGTATCAGGTCTATGACGAGCCGCCCTCCCGTGGGAAAGATGTGAATGACGAGCTGAAAATCCGTGTAGGACTTATGAGAGAAAGAAAGGAGCGGGAACGCACATGAACATTGCAATTTATCAGATCGACCCGGACCGGGACGAGAACAATGTGGTCTTCTTGAACTATGAAAATCTGGAGCGCTTTCAGGGCCCTGCCGCGCTTCGCAGCGAGATCTACGACAAGGTGTTTGAGGGCGAGGTGGAATGCGGTACCCTGGAAGAAGTGTACCAGATGTTCAACCTTGACCATCCGGACGGATACCGGGGCAGGTCCCTTTCCGTTTCGGATGTGGTTGAGGTCGTAGGTGAGGAAAAATCCACCTTCCATTTCTGCGACAGTATCGGCTTTCGGGAAGTGGATTTTGACCCGGATATGACCGAGCCCCTGAAAGAGAAGAAAATCAAAGTGGTGCTCTGTGAACCGGGCAAGGTTGCCAGAGTCGCAGAGATCGGGACGGAGCTTTCCGATTTGCAGAGGGTGGTCGGCGGGCTGATCGAGCCCTATTATCCCTTTGAAGAGCAGGTCTGCATCGTCTGCAACGACGAGGGCAAGTACAACGGCATGCGGCCCTGCCGCGCCATCTACGGAGAAGGCAGGGAGATGATGGATATTATCTTCGGCCCGTTTTTCATCTGCGATTGCAGCACGCCGTACTTTGGCTCCCTCAACAAGGAGCAGCTGGAACGCTACACGAAGCAGTTCCAGAATCCGGAGCGCTTCTTTCGTGTCGGCGGGGAAATCAAGGCCGTTCCCTATAAGCCCGAAAAAGACCACGAGCGCTGATGGAGGTGATGACATGAAGATGATTGACGATGTAATCATAATCGGAATCGACAGTGGTTACGGCAATATCAAAACCGCAAACTGCTGCTTCCCGGCAAGCGTTTCCGCCTATGACAAGGAGCCGGTGTTCAAGGAGAATCTGCTTGTCTTTGAAAGCAAGTTCTACCTGATCGGTGAAGGGCACAAGGAGTTCCTTGCGGATAAGACGAAAGATTTGGACTACTATGTGCTGGCGCTTGCGGCCATCGCACGGGAACTGAATATCCGAAAAATGACCTGCGGTAAAATCAGAATTGCGGCAGGTCTTCCTCTTACTTGGGTCAGTGGTCAGCGGGACGAGTTCAGGGACTATCTGATGCAGAACAAAGCCGTAGACTTTTCGTTCCGAAATGTCTCCTACCATGTGGAGATCGTGGGCGTGGATGTGTTTCCCCAGGGCTTTGCGGCGGTGGCAGACCGGCTTTCTGACTTTCGGGGCGTAAACATGATCTGCGATATTGGGAACGGCACCATGAATATCATGTTCATCAATGACAAAAAGCCGGTTTCCGGGAATATGTTTACGGAGAAATATGGTACACACCAGTGCCTACTGGCTGTGCGGGAGAATGTCATGCGTCCGCTATGCCGCTGAGGATGTGACCGATCAGGTTTGGCACGAGGTTTCCGGCCAAACGAAAAAAGCCATTGAAAAAGGCAAGGAGGCGCACCGGGAGCACCGCAATGAAAAGCGCATCCACAAAAATGAAGAACGGGCTCGCCGCTATGAGGAGGAGCTGCGTAGGGGCGCGCCAAGCAGAACGCCGCGAGAGGAGGCTGCACGGCAGGCAGCGCGGCAAAATACGGAGGCCACACGGACAAGCATCCGGCGCAGACGAAACCAGACCATCAAATCTGCGGAGCGTACTGAACGCACCATCAAGCAGTCTGCTCGCTCTGCCGGGAAACAGACAGTAAAAGCCGGTGCAAAGGGAACGGTAAAGTCAACAGAGAGGGCCGTAAAGACTGCGGAGAAAACCTCCAAGGCTGCCATCAAAACCGCAGAGGCAACAGCGAAGGCAACACAAAAGGCAGCGGCTGCGGCTGCAAAGGCCGCACAGAAAGCGGCGGAGATTGCCCGCCAGACTGCCATAGCCGCCTACAAAGCGGCTGTTGCGGCGGCGAAAGCTGTTGCGGCGGCAATCAAGGCCATAGCGGCGGCGATGAAAGCACTGGTTGCGGCCATCGCTGCCGGAGGCTGGGTCGCGGTCGTGGTCGTTGTGGTTATCTGCCTTGTTGCCTTGATCGCCTGCTCCTGCTTCGGTATTTTCTTTTCAAGCGAGGATACCGGCTCAGAAAAGACGATGCGGCAGGTCATTCAGGAAATCAACATGGATTACCAGAACGAGCTGGACGCCATTAAGGATTCCGTTGAATACGATGCGCTTGAAATGTCCGGTTCTCGGGCCGTGTGGCCAGAGGTGCTGTCGATCTATGCCGTCAAGACGACCTCCGATCCGGATAATCCCCAGGAGGTAGCAACGATCACTCCGGAAAAGGAACAGCTTCTGAAGGACCTGTTCTGGGAGATGAATGAAATCACCCACCGGACGGAAACAAAGACCGAGACGGTCATTGTGGAGACGGATGACGGCAATGGTAATATTCTTGAGGAAGAAGTGCAGGAGACGATTACGACGCTCTATATTACTGTCAGCCACAAGACGGCGGATGAGATGGCTGCACAGTACGGCTTCAATGAGGATCAAAAGCAGCAGCTTGCAGAACTGCTTGCACAGGACAGCAGTATGTGGGCGGCGGTGCTTTACGGAATCTACGGAGTGGATGACCAAATCGTTGCCGTGGCCCTGTCACAGGTGGGCAATGTGGGCGGAGAGCCCTATTGGTCATGGTACGGCTTCGGCAGCCGCGTGGAGTGGTGCGCCTGCTTCGTCAGCTGGTGCGCAAACGAATGCGGCTATATCGACACTGGTGTCATTCCGAAGTTCGCCGGCTGTGTCAACGGTGTCCAGTGGTTCCGGGAGCGTGGGCAGTGGGCGGATAACGCCATGGAGCCCTCGCCCGGCATGATTATATTTTTCGATTGGGATAACAGGGGCAGCTCCGGTCCGCAGGACGGCCAATCCGATCATGTCGGTATCGTCCAGAAAGTCGAAAACGGCGTTGTCTACACCATCGAGGGCAACTCCGGCGATAGCTGCCGCGTCAATCAGTACCCGGTTGGCCATTATGAAATTCTCGGATATGGAGTATCGAATCCGTAAACCGGGTTCAGAAATTATCGGAGACCGAGTTCAGAGATGAGCTCGGTCTCCATCTTTTGTGCGCTCAAATGTCGATCAAAACCGACAGCTTGCGAAAAATATCGAGAAAATACGCCAATATCCTTGAATTATTCGAAGTCTTGTGATAAAATATCCATTGATAACCTGTAAAAATAGGCGTATTGCGCCCTGATTGGGATAAATGAGAAAGGACGATCGGCTATGCGCGTGAGCTATGACAGACTTTGGAAACTGATGAAGAACAATAAAATGACAAAACGCGATCTTGCTCAAGCTGCCGGATTCAGTCAATACATGATGGGGCAATTTACCAAAGCCGAATATGTGTCCTTAAAAGAAATCGCAACCCTGTGTGGTATCTTCCATTGCAATATTGAAGACATTGTTGAGATAATTGAGGATTAAAACATATGGCAATACGAATAGAATGGGATGAATTTGAGATTGCCCTTCTTATAGAAGCGTGTGAAGAGGTCCTTCGTAAGGGAAAACCCAAATCGGAAGTAGTCAAGACCGTTTCTTCCAATTTACGCAAGCGTGCTATAAGTAAAAATATAGCAATAGACGATGTTTTTCGCAACGAAAATGGCATTGCGCTTCAAATGCAAAAGATGGCTTATTTGCTTACCCATGGTGAAAAAGGCATGCCTGGCGCAAGTAAATTGTATGCTGAGGTTGCTGAACTTCGAGAGGAAAACCCTAAAAAGTTTGAGGAGATACTCAAGAGAGCAAAAGAGGAGATTGAAATGACAGACTTGTCACAACAGAATATCGATAAAAAAGCTCTCTTTGCCCAGTGGTTAAACGAGCATCCGATTAAGAAATATACTCCATCCGCAATCATAGATGCATTAGACGTGGCCTCTCGTTATTGCGTTTCGAAAAAGGTTTGCAAGGATGGCTTTTGGAGTATGCAAAACAAGGCGGAATTCAATGCGGTTGCATCTAAATTGCTTTCTTTTAGACTTTTTAGACTAAAGTATAGGTCTGCGGCAGCCAAAATGGATAAGGCCATTCCGCTTTATAAAGCATTTTTAGATTCATATGTAGCGTCGCGGGAAGAAAACACAGCTGAGTTTGAAGGCGAAGCATTGAATGAACCGGATAGCATGTTATCAACTGCCGCTGCAAATTCTGATGATATAATTCGTCTTGATTTTTCTGATATTGGAAGCTTGGTCTTTTCCAGGCCAGTCTGTTTGAACTATAAAGATCATACCTTTACCGATTTTAATAGCTGGGCGAGTCTTTACGCAAAAGTTGCATTCTTGTTGAAACAGGACTATCCACAGATTATAGTGGATGGAGGATCTCTTTTAGAAGGGGCTGCACCGGAGTTTTCAATGAATTCGAAAGCATTGAGAAAGCCTAAGGCAATAACTGATGGCCTGTTTATTGAGACGAACCATTCGGCAACAGAAATCGCTTCAAGGATTGCTACGCTCCTGCGTTTGTGCGGCGTTGACCTTAACGAAGTGTCTATTACCTATACGCTTAAAAAAGAAGCCGAGCAAAAGAGAACGTCTCAAGCCAGGAGTGAGAATGAAAAGCTTTATGAAAAGCTCTATTCAATTTCACGCATTTATGATGATCCTGCCGGACTTTCTCTCAACAGAATTACTGGTTTATTAGGCCGGAGTGATGACCGTGAACTCGTTCAGGGCATACTGGACCATGCACCGTGGGCTCATAGAATTGAAAATGGGATATACTCATTTGCTTCTGCCGATACTATAAGCGCGAGGAATGAGAAAAAAGCAGGAAAAGATGACACTATTTCTGATTCCGCATTTTATGATTATCTTGACAAAACTTTGTGTATGGCGGAGCCGACATGCCGAAGTTATGTTTCTGCTATTCGTTCAGCTGAAAAATATGCAAAGGATTACGGATTCACTTCATATCGCATATATGATGTGACAACAAGCGATGCGGTTGCTCTTTTAAACGCCTTGATGAGAGATGATGGCTTTGCCGCATATAACATCCGGCAGCACAATCGCTTCAGAGCTGCTTTCACGAAGTTTGCAGAAATGGCGGGTCAGAGTATTGTAGTCAAAAAGACAGGTGCTCAGCTGCAAAACAAACCGCAGGAACAGCCAATTGCCCCTTTTGACAAAGAGAAATACATTGAAATACTAATGTGTCGATATCGCAATGGTATTACCTTTGACTCAATTGATTTTGATAACTTCCGCGAAACATATGAAGACCTTTATGACAGCAGCATTGACGCAGATGATGACACGCTTGAAAAACAACTTCGGCTCTGCGGTGTGTTCTATAATAATCGCCTGTTTCCTGCAGAAGGAATAATGGATGACGAAACAAGGGAAAAACTGTTTACCTATATTGAGAACAGTTTTTCATCCGGCAAAAAGGTTCTGTATTATAAAGCTGTTTTTGAAGACTTGGCAGATGCCTTTGCAAACTGCTATTCTCTTGCGGATGAGCATATGCTTCGTGTATTTATCGAGTTCACTGCGGATCCTGATAAATATTATTTCTTCAAAGACTATATGTCAGTCGAGGCGAATGTAAAAATCGATGACACTGCCGAGGTTGAAGACTTTCTCTTGTCTGCTGGCAAGCCGATGAAAGTTGAGGATGTTTGCACGGCTCTTACGCACATTCCGAAGGAGAGAGTAGACAGTATTATCAAATTTGACAGTCGCTTCCGCAGAAATGCCAAAGGTGAATACTTCCATGCGGACATTTTTGAAATCTCAGAGCCGGAGCTTGAGAAGATCGCTGCAATTATTGATGGCTCTATCGCCGAAAATGGATACGCAATCTGGACAGATATATGGAATATAATTCAGGAAACAATGCCCGTTTTCCTTGAAAACAACTTGTATCTTTCCGCTCTCGGTGTGCGGAATGCTATTTCTGCGCACTATTTGGGCAAATTTAATTTCAACGGTGCAGTAATTAGCAGACCAGAAGACCGCTATGAAATGCGAGACATCTATCAGCTCTATGCGAAACATCATCCGACTTTTACGGCTGATGACATTTATAATCTGTCCAAAGAGCTTGACACAGTAATCTACTTTGAAGCTCTTTCCGAGGTGTCGGTACGAGTAAGTCATGATCTGTTTATCTCGAAGGAGATGATATCCTTTGATACAGATGCAGTTGACAGAGCCATCAACAGTTTCCTTTCGAAAGACTACATTCGCATTCGTGAGATAGATTCATTCCTCGTTTTTCCGAATGTGGGTTATGAGTGGAACGAATACCTGCTCGAAAGCTTTCTGCTTTCCTATAGCAAAAAATTCGCTCTTGTTAACAATGGACTGTCATTGAACAATGTGGCCGGCTTTGTTGTGAAGGAAGACGGACAGATAAAAGAATTTGTTGATGCATGTGCGGCCTTCCTTGCCGATGGGCGCATTGAATTGAAAAAGGTAGATGCTTTGAACTATCTGGCGGATATGAATATAATATCCCGTCGCAGCTACAAGGACATCGACCTAGCCCTGCGTCGGGCAGCACAAATACGTAGAAGGAAGGAATAACATCCATGTATTCTTACGAATGGGACAGCTCAACAGGTGGATATGTTTTGACGCCGACTCCGCTTATCTTCTCTAAAGAGCCGCGTCCCGTGTACTATAAAGAACTTGATATACTTGGCTTCGATAAGCATTGGAAATATGACAAAAACGACTGTTTCCCTTATATGTGGGCGGAAGCAAATAACTACTTTTATCGCGGTAGACTGGTCGCAAAGGTGAAAGGTGGTTCTTGCTATACTGCGCCCGAGATTGTGCTGATTGAAGATCCAGAGCCGAACAGCTTTCCTCTCCGGTTTGTCGATATCCCTGCGATGGTTGAGAAGAACGGGAATATTATTGAACAGCTGGCGCAGGACACAATTAAGAAAATATACAACACTTTTGTTGAGTACCAGAAAAAGGTGGATGTGTTTTATGTTGCTTTTTCTGGCGGCAAAGACAGTGTTGTTACATTGGATTTGGTTCAGCGTGCTCTTCCGCATAACAGTTTTAAGGTTTTGTTCGGTGACACGGGGATGGAATTTCCTGATACATATAAGACTGTTGAAGAAGTAAAAAAAGTATGTGCTGAAGGGGAAATTGAGTTTTTGACATCAAGATCTCAATATGAGCCTGATTATACATGGTCAAAATTTGGCCCTCCTGCGACTGTACATAGATGGTGTTGCAGTGTCCATAAGACTTCACCGCAAATTATCGTGCTGCGAGATGCCCTTGGAAAGCCTGATTTTACTGGAATGGCGTTTATTGGCGTGAGAGCAAGTGAAAGCCTATCAAGAAGCGAATATGACTACGTAAGTTTAGGCGAAAAACACAAAGGACAATATAGCTGTAATCCCATTTTAGAGTGGAACTCAGCAGAGCTATATGCATACATATATCTACGGCAACTTTACTTGAATGAAGCCTATAAAAAAGGTAACCGCAGAGCGGGATGTCTTGTCTGTCCCAGAGCCGCAGAGCGAAATGAATATATGGCTCGAATTTGCTATCCGGCTCAATTTAATGCCTTGATGGATAAAGTAAGAGATATGTATTCTCATAATTTTCGGACAGAAGATAAACTTGAGGAGTTTATCAGGAATGGTGGCTGGAAGGCAAGGAAAAACGGAAGGGACTTGCCGTTGAAAATAGATTATAAAGAAAAAAGTGATGCCCATTTCTTTCAAATAACAGTTGATTCGCCAAAGACGGACTGGCGAGAATGGATAAAAACAATTGGTGTTATCAAAAATGATAGCTCTCCGTACATCATCGATTTCAGGGGATCTGAATATCAGTTTGAAGTTGTTGAAACAAATGATTGTCTTAAAGTGAGATATGATATTGCGTTGGCAAAGAAAGCTCCACTGTTTACCAAACTGTTGAAAAATGTGTTCAGAAAAACTGCCTGCTGTATTGGATGCAAGGAATGTGAGGCTGACTGTCACAAGGGTATGATACACATGCATGACGGGAAAGTTACGATTGCTGAAGGATGTGTGCACTGCTCCCAGTGCCACAAGGTTGATAAAGGTTGCTTAATTTATAAATCCTTGGAATTGCCAAGGGGAGGTACTAAAATGGGAAAGACTCAAAGTTTGAATTGTTTTTCGCACCATGCCCCTAAATTAGATTGGATGGAGCAGTATTTTACATTTAAAAACGAGTTCAAAGAAAAGAACACATTAGGTTCACAGATGTTTAGCTTCTTTAAGAGATTTCTTAAGGATGCGGATTTGCTTGATGATAATGGATTCACTCGATTCGCTGAGATTATCAGCGACATTGGACTTGATGAGAATCTGAGCTGGGCATTGATGTTAGCAAATCTCGCGTATAACCCACAAATAGGATGGTACATATGTAACATTTCATTTGGCGAGACGATGAGTAAAGAGTATGTATGCAGCATGCTTGTTGACAGTGGAGCCGATGAAAAGTGGGTCAATGATGTATGGAGCTCGCTAGCAAGGATTTTGGATCTGCCATTTTCTCATGTGGGATTAGGAGAAATGGTAAAAGAAAAGAACAAGGCGGTTGCTCTGTACAGAACGGGATGGCAAGTACCCGATGAGCGAGTTATTTTGTACTCGCTCTACCAGTTCTCCGAAAAATGCGGCAACTTCAAACAATTTACCCTTACGAGATTGCTTGACACATCCATCGAAAGCGATGGAATCAGCCCTACGCAGATTTTTGGATTGAACCGCGACACCATGGAAAAGGTTCTAAACGGATTGACCTTCAACTACCCCGATTTAATTGAAGCACGATTTACCTTGGGCCTCGATAATATCACCTTAAAGAGCAATAAGAGCGCCGAGGAAATACTGAACGAGCTGTTCTGAGGAGGAGACGGAGATGAGTTATAGAGAGTATTTCAATATTGATCCCGAATATTTTCCCCAGGTTGATAAAAAGCTTATAGAAGAGAAGCCGGATCTTTGGAAGAAGTTCTGGCCGCACCCCACTTTCGTTCAACTGCTCAAGGCCATGGTGGATGTTTTGGAACGGAAGCAGAAGCTGTCTATGTGGGTGGACGGTGCTTACGGTACCGGTAAATCTCATGCGGTATTCACTCTGAAGAAGCTCATCGAAGCTTCCGATGAAGAGACGACCGCCTATTTTGAGAAATATGGACTGGATAATTTCCTCTGCAAGAAGCTCTTGAACCAGAAAAATGAGGGAAAAATACTTGTCTGCCACCGCTATGGGTCTTCTGATATTCAAAGCGATACGGACTTAATAGTTGCTATGCAAGAAGGCATTGAGAAAGCCTTGACGGAAGCGGGAATCGAAAATACAGCAAATACATCTCTGAAGAATTCTCTGATTCGTTTCTTCGAAAACGAGGAGAACAGGCAGAGCTTTGATATCTATGCCAAAGGGACATACAAAACGGCGCTCGGAGGAGATACTTCAGATAGTGTCCTAAAAAAGCTGAGAGAGTACGATGAAGAAGCTCTTAGAAGCCTTATCAATAAGATTTTCAAGGTTCCGGCAGTTCGAAACGGATTCTCCATGAATACCGGCGAACTTTGCGATTGGATTCGTGAGGTTATTGAGAAGAACAATCTCAAAGAGCTTGTATTTATTTGGGATGAGTTCTCCGAATACTTTGAAAACAATATGCACCATCTGACCGGCTTCCAGCAGATTGCAGAGCTGGCAGCAAGTGCACCGTTCTGCCTGCTGATCGTCACGCATAAGGCAGAGGGCTACTTCTCCGACGGAGACCCGGATAAGAGAAAAATTCTTGACCGTTTTGTTTCTCCAATTCATATCTCACTGCCCGAAAACATTGCCTTTGAGCTCATGAATCAGGCAATGAAGAAAACAGAGGATGAAGATAAGGCGGCAAAGTGGGAAAAGAACAGGGCGAGCCTTGACAGACGTTCTCAAACCAGCCGCGCAGCCGTCAGGAAAGCAATTAATCTTACCGATGAAGATCTGACTAATGTTCTCCCGATTCATCCGTATGCGGCTCTTTTACTCCAGCATATTTCGATCTACTACACATCTACAGCGAGAAGCATGTTCAACTTCATTAAGAACGATGAAGGTGAACAGGTTCATGCCTTTCAGTGGTTTATCGACAACTATGATTTCAAATCTCGCAATCCTTTCCTCACCGCGGATATGCTCTGGAACTTCTTTTATGAGACCGGCAGCCAGAAACTTGCCGACGGAATCAAAGAGGTTCTCAGTTGCTACACCCCTAAGCTTGACAAGGAACTGCTTGAAGATGAAAAGAGCGTCTTGAAGGTAATCCTGCTTCTGCAGGCAGTCTCTGAGCGAATGACCGGCAATCGGGATATTTTCCTGCCAAACAACAGAAATCTTGAACTTGCTTTTGAGGGAACAGACCTTCAGTTTACTGCGCCCAAAATCGCAATGAAGATGCTAAACGACCATGTTATCACAAGGACACCGTTGACCGGCGATGTATTCTCTTATTGCTGCAAAAACAATGGGCCGAATGTCGACTCTACGCCGTTTATCGCTCAAGCCAAGCAAAAATCTACTAAGGACATGACCTTTATGGCCGGCAGTAATCTGCGCAGTACAATTGAATTTACTGGTGCGTTAAGGCTTCGTTACTCGCTTGCTTATGCCACACTTTCTGACTTCGACAGCGAAATCAAAAAGGCAAATAATCCAAGCACAGCTGGAAATAAGCTTTATGTTGTAGCAACTATAGGCAGAGACTCTTCCGAGAGTGGTGCACTGAAAAAGAAAATTGAAAACTTCTTTGAGAGCAATCGCGAAACAAATGCTGTGGTAGTGGACAGTTCTTCCGTGCTCCTTGGTGAGAGCGAATATACAGAATTTGTCGAAAACTATGCAATGGCACTTGCAATTGCAAATAGTGATATAGATCAGCGCAAGACATACGAAGGATATGCCATAGAGGTTCTTTCCAATTGGGCAAAGCGCATTAAGAACGGTGCCTTCTATGTCTACTCTCGCTATGCTCCGAATGGAGAACGTGTTGCGAATATAGCGGATCTGTTTGAAAAACTGATGGATATCGACAAGTTCCATTATCCGCAGTGTTTGGAGGGCACTTTTACAAGTGTCCTAAACACCATGTATGATGCCAATTCTCTCGGTGCTGGAGCAACTTGCGGAATTACAGAGGAAACCAAAGGCACTTTCCGATCTGGCAATGAGGCCACAAAACTTGAAAATGCATTGAAAGGCGCTTGGAAAGTCCCGGAATACTGGAAAACCTCACACATTTATATTGCAAATCTGAAGAGAGCCGTTACCGAAATAATTGATGAGGCGTTCGACAAGAGTGATAGAATCTCTATTGCTCAGATTTATGATGTTCTGAAAGCGGAGCCGTATGGGTTTATGCCATGTAACCTTACTGCGTTTATTCTTGGTTTCATCTTGAAAGAGTATGCTAACGGCATTTATTCCTACAGTGATAATTTGACAACTGTACCGCTGGATACAGACAAGCTTGCATCAATGATTTCCGAAATCATTAAGCAGGAGAACACACCGGATAAACGCTATAAGGACAAATACATTGTTACGCTTACGGAAGCAGAGCGCGCTTTCAACAAGGCAACTTGTACAGCTTTCGATATCCCTGAAATGTTCTGCGTGTCGATTACGGAAACCAGATCGAGAATTCGCGAGCAGATGAAGAGTTTCTCCTTCCCGATTTGGGTAGTCAAGTATGTTCTTGACGGCAATACCTTTAAAACGAGCAAAGATGTGGTTTCACGACTTATCGACAACTATTGCGGCATTGCTAATAACAAGAACATGGACGGAGAGAAATCGGACAACGATATTGCTCTCACCATCGGCCAGATTTGCATTGATAATCCTGGTGCAGCAGAGGACTTGAAATCTGTTTTGACAAAAGACAATTGCCGGAGCGGAATGATGGAGTATCTGAAGCTGTACGACGGAGGAAAGCTTCCTTCCCTTGCGGGTAAAATCGGTGACGGGGGGCAGTATATTAATCAGCTCCAGTACAAATTCAGTTCTGATGCAGCAAATTGGGTGTGGAACACGGATACTGTTAATGCAAAGATTGATGAACTGATTTGTGAATATGAGATTGTTGAAATCAGCAACCGTATTCTTACAAAGAACACAACCTTCGCAGACACCATCCGTGCATGGGTAGACAAGCTCAGTCAGATTTGCATCGCTTATTCTGTAATTAAAAATGAGCTTGGCGATGCAAAGCCATTTTATGAAATGCTATGCTCTCTGTATAAGCAAAGAAATCTTCTTGATTCACAGAAGAAGCCATTTCTTGCATTGCTTCAAGAGAATGCCAATACATTCAAGCAGTTCATGGCAGCGCAAAGCTCGCTCTTTATGAAAGCATGCAGTTATTATCTGGATGACTTGTCAGAAGAAGATGCTAAGGCAATTCTTGATGACGATACATACGGATTTGGCAGCTCTTATCTGTTGGAACCTGATAAATATACAAGCAAGGTGCAGAAGGCTGTCACCGCATATAAAAATGCGCAAAAATATACGCAGTTGAAGAAGCATTGACTTGATTTGACTGGTACGGACTCTCCGTATGCATGGTCAAACAAATATGGTATGCCGATTCTGGCTATGGTCCCAGATGCTGAAATGTCCATAGCGCGTAAGGTGTTTGGCTTTATTAACTCTAAAACAAAAGATGAAGAATCAATCGCAACAGCCGAGGATTATCTTAGCAAAATAACCTATGCGGATAAACTCAGCAGCAAATCCGAACGAGATAAGGCATTCCGTGACGTCTTCCTTGGAGACTATACAATTCTCTTCGACGATGTTGATGAAGTGATTGACTATCTGAAAAGCCATGTTACGGAATCTCCCTATCACTGGATGGGCAGTAAAGAAGTTTCGGTGAAAATCAAGGGAATGGCAAATGCGAACTATGTGAAATCTGGCTACAGCGAAGCAAAGCAGGTCATCGACAATATGCCCGTTGATCAGCTTAAGGACTACCTCAAGAAATTGATTGAAGACAACATTGCTGTCGGCGTGGAGATAATCAAAGGGCAAAAATAATTTGGAGGTCGTTTTATGAACTTAAACGATGCAAAAAAGCGAATACAGGCTTATCTTTGTTCGAACAAAACCTGGCCTCTTCTTGTGGATGTCCAAACCAAATCAGACAAGTCAGAGATAATCGACTACTTTAAGGTCGGGGAAAACACTTTCCCTGATATTGAGAGCTTTTGTAACGATGACGGCGATCTGAAGGTTGACGAACTCTATGCGGCTGTCTCAGCAAATGTCGGTAATACCTTTATTACAAATGTTACTGGTTTCCTAAAGCTTCATGGCGAGTTAGCAACAAAAAGAGCATTGAAAACATTAGCTACCAGTGGTATATCCGGCCATGTAGTTGTGCTTACATATCAGTGCAAAAGCTACTTGAAGTTTTCGGATCCTAGAATTGTAGAAAACGGTAGGGTGGTTATTGTTGACGGCGCGTCAGATACTACGCCGGTTATTTGTTTTGTTAATCCTTCCATTTCAGCTGCGTTTGCCGGGTGCTATTCGGGCCTACAGAAAATTGGGGCGATCGTTGAAAACTGCCCACAAAACACTGCATACATTTCGACGATGGCGCTTAAGGACAGTTTCCCTGAGTCTATTTATCATATCTCTCAGTTGAATAACGGATATGACATTTTGGTGAGAAATGATCCAAGAACAAAAAGTGTTCCTAACAGCTTTGGCACGCCAGAGCAGTGGAATTATGCGCTTCAAAAAATGGGGCAAAACGGGAACTGGAGTCAGCTTATAGAGGGGGAGTTTGGCTCTGAGCTTAATCTCTGCCATGCAATAGCATCATACCAGAAGTATGACGACAATAAAAAATGGCTGTATTTTATCGCATTGTCTATAAGCGGAGCAAAAGAGAACGAATATCTGCAAATGGTGATAGATTCTGTCTCGACAGAGAAAGAGCTGATTAAAACCATTTTTCGTTTGATTTTGACGGTTGATAAATCGAACGCTAAATTCGACCCGTTATATAGACAGCGTAAGGATCTTCTAGGAGAACTTAAGGATTGCTTGTCAGAGATTGCAGAATATTGCAAAGTCCTTGCAACCAAGGGCGAAAATGCGATTTATTATCTTACTGACTTAACGATTCTTGAGAAAGAAAGGGTAATTGCGTGGCTTAATGTCTATGGTCAAAAGTATGATACTCTGAAACTAATTTCTGTTTTAAAAAAAGTATTTCCGGATCTGGCGAGCTATTTGACAAAATTCCGCTTTAAAAATAAGTTACTTGACGATTATTTTGACGCATACAAGTATCAAAAAGTAGTTAATCATATTCTCCCGTCCTTTGAGACGGTTGTTGATGAACAAGCCACAAAAATGGATTTTGTCACAGCATTAAAGCCCAGAGCGGCTATCGTTGAAAAACTTGATGTTACCAATTCAAGAGCATTTTTCCTTGATGCACTTGGTGTTGAATATCTTGGCTTTATTCAAGAAAAGTGTAGCGAGTATGGCTTATCTGCAGATGTATCCTGTGGGCGATGTGAATTGCCTTCAATTACCTCGCAAAACAAAGAATTTGTGGCTACACTTCAAAGCAAAGGGTGTGTTATAGCGGACATTAAGGATCTTGATGATATCAAACATCATGGCGAAGATAGTTTTGACTATGAAAAAGAGAAAAATCCGATTTACCTTATTCGTGAGCTTGAAATTATTGATGAACTTTTGAAAAAAATCCAAGCAAGTATTTTTAATGGCTCATATGAAAAGGCTATCATCATATCTGACCATGGTGCAAGTAGATTGGCCGTTTTACATGAAACGGAAAACATCTGGAGCATGGCCACATCTGGGGAACACTCTGGAAGATGTTGCCCAGTAAATGAATTGAATAGTAAACCAAATGCTGCAATCGAAGAAAACGGATTTTGGGTTTTGGCTAACTACGATCGATTCAAAGGTGGACGAAAGGCAAATGTTGAAGTACATGGAGGAGCATCTTTGGAAGAGGTCGCTGTTCCAATTATAGAAATTACACGGAAGCAAACTAATATCGAGGCGTTTATTCTTGATTCGTCAAGGGTGATTACACTTGCCGCCAAAGAACATGCAGCGCCTCGGATATATGTTGGTGTAAAGAGCAATAGCATTGGTATTATGCTGAACGGGCAATATTATGATGCTTTAGCTACATCAGAACCATATATTTATAGCGTCGATCTGGCTGACTATACAAGAAAAGGAACTTATACGTTTGAAATTCTCAATGGGAATGACATTCTTGCTTCCGGTCAAAAGTTTGAAATCAAGAAAATGGGAATGTCGGAAAACGCAGGCCTATTCGATTTTTAACTAAGGAGGAATAAAAAGTGACAAAACTGCGTGACTATTTTGATGAAATGGTCGTATACAAGGATCTCAGGAATAACAGCTTTTTCTCTTCTTTAGGGCTTCCTGCTTTCTTGAGAGATTACCTTTTGAAGACTTTTAGCGATGAATATGGAAACTTTGACATGCAGCAGGTATCTGCGTTTGTTAAAAAGTATATTCCCAAAAAAGAAGACTGGATGAGCATTAAGAACAGAATCGTCTATGAAAATCAGCAGGTTCAGCTCCTTACAAGAATCTCTATAGATATTAATATCAAAACTGGCGAAATTTCATTTGCAATTCCGGATTTTGGCGTATCTGAAAAGGAGACGATGATTGAGCCTTCTATTTGGGAAACCTATAAAGACGAGCTCGTCAAAAATGGTGAAACATGGGGCATTATTAAACTCGGCTATCGTCCACCAGACGATACGGTTAAGCCTAGGCTCTCAGGTAAAATCAAACTCGTCGGTTTTAAGAACTTCTGCCCATATACCGTTGACCTTGATTATTATAAGGAAATGCGGTCCCATTTTACGATTGACGAATGGATTGATGTTCTTCTTGGAGCCATCGATTATAATGCAGATGGATATGAGTCCGATCTGCAAAAACTGTCAATGTTAACCAGGCTCTTACCTTTTGTTGAAAAAAGAGTTAATCTAATTGAATTGGCCCCCAAAGGAACAGGAAAAAGCTATGTATTTGGTCATGTAAGCAAATATGGGCTTTTAGTTGACGGCGGAAAAATAACCAGAACTAAGATGTTCTATGATGCTAACCGCAGAAAACCTGGATATATTTGTGGTCCAGACTTTCTTGCAATAGATGAAGTGAAGCTTGTTAACTTTGGTGACGAGAATGAAATGCGCTCTATACTGCAGGGATATTTGGAATACGGAACATTTAATGCAAACGGATATAATGGAGAGTCTGATGCGGGGGTCGTTTTCCTTGGCAACATAAAAGAGGAAAAGATGAATGAATATGAATACATGCTTGGTGAACTGCCAACATTGTTTCAAGAGACCGCATTGCTTGATCGCATTCATGGATTTGTGAAGGGCTGGGATATCCCAAGAATGAACGATAGTTTGAAGGTTACAGGATGGGCATTGAACTCCGAGTATTTTTGTTCCATTCTACATGAGCTGAGAAACGATATGAGCTATAGCGCTATTGTCGAGAAGCTTGTAAAAGGACCAGATGATGCCGACACTCGAGACGCAAAAGCAATCAAGAAAATCGCAACTGCTTACCTTAAACTTCTTTTCCCAAATGTTCAGTCGGAAATGAATGTTGATAAGACAGAGTTTAGAGACTATTGCCTTATTCCTGCAATGAAGATGCGGCGCATTATAAAACTGCAGCAAGGATTCATAGATACAGAATACAAGGGTAAGGATGTTCCGTTCTTTACGGTGGATGACTAAAATGGGAAAAGAATGTATTGCGTGTGGTAAAAAGCCATTGGATAAAGACACCATAGGAATAAACAAAAAGATGTTGGGCAAAGACATAACAAATTTCTACTGTATGGATTGCCTTGCAGACTATTTGGGTTGCACAGTGGACGAACTATTGGAAAAAATTGAAGAGTTTAAAGAAGAAGGCTGCACCCTCTTCAAGTGAGGAAATACCTATGAAGCAATTTATCTATGCCGATAATGCGGCCACAACAAAACTGAATAAAGAAGCTTTCAACGCGATGATCCCGTGGCTGACAGATGAGTATGGTAATGCTTCACAGCCATATGCATTTGCACGAAAACCCAAAAAAGCACTTGCTGAATCACGAAAAATAATTGCTAAGTGCATCAACGCTCTCCCTGAGGAGATTTACTTCACCTCTGGGGGAACGGAAAGTGACAATTGGGCTATAAAAGGATCTGCATCTTCGGACCCAGATAAGCGTGCAACTATTACTTCGGCAATAGAACATCATGCTCTCTTAAATGCTTGCGCATCAATAGAACGGCAGGGTTATCCTGTAACTTACTTATCCCCTGATTCGGAAGGAACGGTGGATCCGGAACAGCTAAGCGCCGCAATTACCGATAGAACAAGGCTTGTTTCTATCATGTTCTCAAACAATGAGATAGGAACGATCGAGCCGATTGCAGAATTGGCTCGGATCGCCCATTCCCATGGTGCAATTTTTCATACTGATGCAGTTCAGGCAATTGCACATACGCCCATAGATGTGAAGGCAATGGGGATCGATATGCTCTCAGCATCAGCGCACAAATTTAACGGTCCTAAAGGTGTTGGATTCCTTTATATCCGAAGAGGCGTTGAATTGAGACCGCTTAACGATGGCGGGGCTCAAGAATTCGGAATGCGTGCCGGAACTGAAAATGTTGCTTCTATCGTGGGTATGGCAAAAGCACTTGAAATCAGCTGCTCCACTTTGAACGAAAATGCTGAGCATGTACTAAAACTTGAACATGCCCTGCTTGAACGCTTAAAGGAATCGGGGCTCGATTTTGTGAGAAACGGCGCCCGGAATCACATTCCCGGGAATATCAGCGTGTCATTCAAAGATGCAGACGGAGAGGCAATTCTTCATCGTTTGGACTTGATGGGAATATGTGTATCAACTGGTTCTGCATGCGATAGTGTTAGTACGCAAATCTCCCATGTCTTAAAGGCAATCAAACTGGAAGATAATTATGCTAGGGGAACGATTCGGATTTCATTTGGCAAAGAAAACACTTTTGAAGAAGCGGATATAATTGCAGAATCTCTGATTAGAATTCTGAAAAAATGAAAGGCGAAATATGGATATAGATGCAAAGCTCAGACCTTTATTTCTCCTTCAAATTCTAAAAGAGCGTACAGATGAAGACAACTATCTGACCACTACTCAGCTTTGCGATATCTTAAAGCGAGAATATGGTCTTGACACTCATCGAACAACGCTAAAAAGTGACATTGAAGTTCTGCAGCGGGCGGGTTACTCTATCGATGAGCGCCGGTCTACACAGAACCAGTATCGCTTTATTGAGAGAGAATTTGAAGTCGCCGAGCTGAAAACGATAATTGATGCTGTTGCATCATCGAAGTTTATTGCAGAAGGAAAAAGCAATGAACTTATCAAGAAACTCACATCCCTTGCTGGCAGCCACAAAGCAAGAGAGTTAAAGAGAAATGTTATCGTAGACGGGCGAGGCAAGATTGAGAATAAGCAGATACTTTATATTATTGATGCGATAAATGATGCAATTAACCAGCGAAAAAAGATTTCCTTTCAAAAGATTGAGTACAATATTAAGAAGGAACGCATCCTGCACCACGGCGGAGAGCGCTATACATTTAGCCCGTACTCGCTTGTATGGGATGGAGACAACTATTATGTTGTAGGCTATTCTGACAAGTACCAGGCCATTGGCAGCCATAGAGTAGATCGAATTGCGGCGTGCCCATGCATCTTGGATGAATCAGCCGTGCCTCAACCTGTTGGTTTTGATGTAAGCAAATATATTAAAACGACATTCAGAATGTATAACGCTCCTCGTGCTGAAGTTGAATTACTTTGCGATAACAGCGTAATGGATGCAATCATAGACCGATTCGGTCCAGATGTTCAAACCTATGCCGGGGATCTTCAAAACTTCCGTGTAATCGAGGAAATTGCTGTGGGAAAAGTCTTTTTCAACTGGATATTTGGTTTTGAGGGGAAAGTACGAATCAAGGGGCCTGAAAGCGTTAAAAAGCAATACAGGGAAATGGTAATGTCGGCAATGAACTTGGTATGATAGATAATGTCCCATGAGTAATTACCACTGTCGAACAAGCAAGAATTAGGCGAGGTGTTCGCTGTAAGCGACATCTTGATGGTAAGACCAATTCGAATATGCAATAGGAGTGACACCATGCGGTCACCCCTATTGCATTTCTTTTTTGCCTGGGTATAATAGCATTATGGGATTTGAAATCCCATATAGAAACAGAGGTGCTGATATGAGAACAAAGAATCAAGAAACTCTGGACAGGATATTGAAGTTCGTCAACAAGTATTATCAGGAGCATCACAGCTCTCCTACAATCAACGATGTTGCTGAGGGCGTTGGCGTTGCCAGATCCACTACGCATCGCTACCTTCAGGAGCTGAGTGACCGCAACCTGATCGATTACGGCAGAGGTATCTTGTCTGCTCCCCAGAGCGCCAAAATGAAAACGGCCTATGTATCCGCCCCGTTAGTAGGTTCTATTCGCTGCGGCAATCCGGAGGATGAGGAAGAGTCGATTGAGGAGTATGTCAGCCTCCCGGTCTCTATGTTTGGCAAGGGAGATTTCTACATTCTCCGCGCCAAAGGCGATTCCATGGTGGATGCCGGAATCGACGAGGATGATCTGCTTGTTATCGAGCGTAATTGCCCTGCTCTCGAAGGGGATATAGTCGTTGCGCTGGATGAGGACAACCAGAATACGCTGAAGCGATATGCCGGCTACGACGAGGACAGCGGGTATTACATCCTCGAATACGAAAACGAGGAGCAGTACCCGGGCAAGACCGTAAAGCTGCGAAGCTTTCAGGTACAAGGCGTTGCTCGGCACGTAATAAAATCACTCTAAACAATAATCTAATGTCGATGGGAGATGTGTTGTTTTGAATGCGAAAGATGTTAAATGCCCGATTTGCGGCACAGTCAACAGGAGTCTCGATTTAGATGAGACCGACGGATGGATGGAATGCGAGAGCTGCCATAACGCTGTTCAAATATTGAAGCACGCTAAAAGCAGGCGTGGGCAGAACCATCGGCGCGGTGAGCTTCCTGCAAATCCTCGCGCCGGAACTCAATGACCGTATGCTTGCCGACTTCCTTGAGATGGACAGCAACATCACGGTCAATTTTCATATCCGGACGATTGACCAGGCGAACCTTACGGAACGCCTCTGCGCCTGCATCCTCCGCATACTCAAATTTTTGCAAAAGGAGCGCCTTTTCGGAACGCAGTTCTTCCAAATCCTCTATCAGCTCGGCAATGCGGACAGTCAGCGCCTTGTGGCGTTTCACATGGTATATTGGCAATTCCTTTTTCTCAGCAACCAGCGCTTTGCGCTCCTTGCTCTTTTCCTTGATCTGCTGCACCAGACCGGTGTAACGCTCCAGCTCTGGCCTCCATACGGCGAGGGATTCTTGAATATGCGATTTGCCACCGCGAATATGGGAGAGCTGATAACAGAAGATCAGCACCTGGCTGCGCAGTTTCTCCAGCCCCTCCGCAATGGCCGGTACAGTGCGGGCGACCAGTGCGGCCAGTTTTTTGATTTCAGCTTTCAGCTCCCGCAGCAGCGCATTGTCTGCCTTGATTTGTCGATTGATTTCACAGCGGTCAGAGATAATTCCCTTACGCTCCAACGCCTGCGCTGTTACGCCCTCGTGGATGGTGGGAATCTCATCCAGACCCCGTGCAGCGTTGCTTCGGTGGTCAATGCGTTCCTCCCGCCCGGCGCGTTCCAGATAGCGATTGGACACATCTGCCCATGCCTCCCGCCATGCTGTAAGCTGTTCTTCGCTGTTCCAGCGCTCGGAGATAGGATTTTGCCTGCCGTAACGGGTGCTTTTGGGATGCTTGTCAGCCCGGACAAGCCCCTGCGTCTCGGCAGCGGATGGCGTCATATACACCTTCTTTTTGCCGACCTTGTATGGATATTGCTTCTCCCAACCTTCGTTCTGCGCCAACTTGAACTCGGCAGCGGTGAAGCCCCGTTCCTCACCGTTTTTCATGCAGAGGTATTCCTTCTCGGTCTTGTACTGCCAGTGTCCCTGCCCATCCAACGGGCGCACCGTCAAGAGAATGTGGGCATGAGGGTTGTGACCGTCGGTGTCGTGGATGGCTGCGTCGGCGCACATTCCATCGGCCACAAACTGCTCCCGGATAAAGTCTTGCAGCAGCTCAATTTGCTGTTCACGGCTTAGCTCTATGGGCAGCGCCACGACGAACTCACGGGCAAGTCTGCTGTCCTTGGCCGTCTCGACTTCCTCTACGGCGTTCCAGAGCTTTTCTCTGTCTTGCCATTCCTGTGGGGCGTATTCCGGCAGGAAAACCTCCTGCCAGACAAGCCCCTGCTTTTTCGTGTAGTCATGCTGTATCCCGTCGTAATCGTTATACAGGCGGGAACAGCTCAGATAAGCAGAAGCGGCCACGGCAGAGCGACCTGCGCCCCGGCTGACCACCTTCGCTTCCAGATGATAAATCGCCATCTCTTGTTCACCTCGTTCTTTCTTTTTCTGTTTCTCTTTCGCAAAAGAGAAAATGACCCGAAGTCGAGCTTCGGGTCATAGCCGCAAACAAATCTGCCGGTGGCAGGTTTGTGCGGGCAGGGAGCAGACTGTTTCCAAAGCGGAAACAACTGCGACCTGCGCAGACGATGACAGCAGCACCCGCAGGTGTTGTGGCATTGTCTGGAGGCTGCCGCAGCAGCCGCATCCGCCTCGCAGAGCGCACGGTTGCCGCAGGCAATACCACCGCCGCAAAAGGGCTCCCACAAAGTCGCTGACTTTGTGGGAAAAGGAGGCACAACGGAATGGATGAGACCTGCCGCTTGCGGCGGGGCGAAGGATATGGAGTTTGTGCCGACGCGGTGGTGAGTAAGTGCGCCCTTACGGGAGAAAAAAGAGGAGGCCCCCGGTTTCCCGGAGACCTCCCATCTGAAATTTAAGTTTGATTTCCCAGTTTTTGTGAAAGATACCCCTCCAACTCAGACAGCTCAATAGTCCGAACCTCCGGCAGCACCTTCTCCAAGATCGCGCCCTCCTGAATGAGCCTGCGAGTGCGGGCTTTTCGTTCCTTGACCCGATCCCGCGCCTGCGCTTCCTCCAAGCGGTGCTGTGCCTGCAAGAGCTTTTTCTCGTTTTCGGTCATGGTTTTCATAGTGGATTCTCCCTTCATGATAGTAAAAACCGACTGAATGATACTGTGGTTGGTATCAATTAGCCGGTTTTTGGTGGTATAATACTTCTTGCCCTTGTGTGTGGTATCAAATGTGCCGGATTTGCTATCATTACTGCTATCAAAAATTGAAAAAGTGATAGTAGCATCAGTGCTTGGGTTTCCAGACAATTTCATAGCCCAGCGCGTCGGCAAGCTGAACGGCTTCAACATAGCGCAGGGACTCCCGCTGGAGCTTGTTGGACAGGTTGGATACGCTGTCAGACCAGCCGTGCTCGTCGTGCAGCAGATCGACCACCTCCTGCATGGTCATTCCCTGACGGACGATGTACGACTTAATCTCATTTCTCAGATTGGATTTCATCAACTTTTTACCTCCATATTTTCGTGTAGTGTAGTTTCGTATCGGTGATGCTGGTGTGTGGGGAGATGAAAAATCTGCCATGCCGCAAATCCGCTCAGATTTCCATTCGTGATGCTCTGTTCATAACAGCACCCTACCGGCTTCATCATTCTGCGTGAGGTCATGCGGAACGGTGGGATAGGCTACATCCCGGTGTAGCGGCTTCACGCTTCAGTAAATCACCTGATGGTGCAGTGCGTTCGACCTACGGCAAAAATCTTCACGGTTTTCACAAGGATTGATTTCAGGGCTGAAAAATTGAGCCGTCTGTGTACGGCTCGGTACGGCAAAGCTGACCTCTGCACGCTGCTGTACGCCGGTTTTGTGTACCGAACGCCGATTCAGCGGCAGATTTTACACGATGCCGTGAATTACTTCACCAAAGGCACAAGCAAAACCGTATTTTGCGGATGAAGTTGAAAAATGCCGTACAGAGTGTACGGCGTGTACGGCAATTTTGAAGTCCGGTTCTCATTTTTAATACGGCAGTGGGTTGACCACTTCAATGCCCATAAAACCGCGCACCCGCTTGCCACCGACATGGACATTGTTGGTGGCCTCCACATTGTAAAGGCGTTCGTTCTGCGCCAGTTCGGAGCTGAGCCTGTTTGCAGACATGGGCTTCTGCGCATTGTCCTCGCACCAGCGCTGATATGCCTCATACAGTGCTTTGGAACTGGCTTCACTGTCGGCCTTGAAGCGGATGTAGCCCTCGGATTGCAGGAACTCGATCACATTGTTGCTGCTGCGCTTGACCGTCTCCATGTTCTCTCTGGCCTTGCCGGAAAGGTCAGCCCACACCTTGCGCCAGACCTCAGCGTTCTCCTGACTGTTCCAGTCCACAAGATCAACCTTGCGGGTTTTGTATCTGCCGCTGGACAGGCGGATTCTCTCGCCGCTTTCGTCCAGCACATATTCCTTTCTGGATTTCGGAAGCCACTTGCCCCGTTCGTCCATCGGGCGCATGGTGAGAAGAATATGGGCGTGCGGATTGCCGCTGCCTGTGTCGTGAATGTTGAAGTCCGCACACATTCCTCTGGAAACAAATTGAGAGGAACAGTACGCACGGACAATCCGTACCTGTTCCTCTCTGGATAACTCTATGGGCAGTGCAACCTCCAATTCCCGCGCCAGTTGGGAGTTGCACGCCTTTTCAATTTGCTCCACGCTGTTCCAAAGCGTTCCACGGTCTTGAAAGTCTGGAGGAGCGTTGGGCGGCAGCAGGATTTCCGAATGGACGATGCCGCGCTTTCGGGTGTAGTCATGGATCATGCCGTCCCACTCGTTTGTGATTTTCTCGCCGCTTCGGTAGGCGGCTGCTGCAACGGCTGGCTTCAAACGGTTCTCTGCTCATAAAATCTCCTTTCCCGCATGAAAAAGCAGCAGCTACCATTTCGGTAACTGCTGCCGCTTCTGCATCTGTTTACTTGTCCAAATACTTCTGATACTCCGCTGTCACATAGTCCTCATAAGCTCCGGCGATTTTGGCGATCCGCTTATGGACTGCGCTGGCGGTCTTGTAGCCAACCTTGTCTGCAATCTCCTGTTCGGTCAAGCCGTCCATGCGCAGCTTCAATATTTCCCGGTCTTTCTCGCTGATGCTCCGCTCGGCAAAGGCGGTGATCTGCATTTCGGAGATAACATTCTGTTCAAACTCGCCGCGAGGGTCAGCGACCTCGAAAATATCGCCGTCCTCATTCTCCATCATTTCATCCAGAGAAATCGGCTTGCCGGAGCGGTTGTGATTCCACTTCCGCATGAAATCCGTCTTGACGGTGCTGCTGGTGGTTTCATAGTCCTCCATGGTGCGGTTTTCCCAGATCGCGTCGATCATCAGCTGCCAGTTCTGTTCTGCAATCACCATGTCGGTGACATTACCGACCAGATTGCTGAACTGCTGATAGGTCAGCCACGGCACTTCCACGCCCTGCGGGATGTTATATAGGTTTTGAAAGCCCAGTCCGTTCTGCTCAAATTTCATGCGGATGTAGGGGATGATACTGTACGATAGCCGCCACAAAGGGAAATATCCTGCGTACTGATTCCAGTTGCCGGGAATGTCGCGGTAGTTGCCCTTGCGGTCTTTGACTTGGAAAAACTGCCATGCGCTCCATGCGTAGCAGTCCCACACAAGCAGCTTGAACATATCGTCACATACGATGTGGTCATATTTGTCCGTCCACAAAACCTCATACGGGCAGCGAGGCAGCTCATAGGCTGGTTTCCATTTCTCCGCAAGCTCTCGCGGCAAGCTGTAAAACAGCGTCAGCCATGATTTGTCGCTGTCCTGCGGTATCTCGATGATCTCACCGGGCAGCACCACAAGAAAACCTTTTGGGCCTGTCTGCTTGTCCATCAGCGTCACCTCCAATCGCTTCTGTATTCAGCCCTCTACTATATATGGCATGAGAACGGCTGAATTGTTCCAATGCTTCTAAACTTTTTTGAGATTTTTTGAAAAAATCTCGGAATGGATGGGATAGGATTGATTTAAGGCAATTATACCTGAAAGCTGTGAATAAATCTATTGCTTTTCGTGACAGCAAAAAAATAACGGGTATCCGGCTCTCACCAGATACCCGTTATTCCGTTGCCAATCCCGCCTGACAGATGCCATAATCGTAATTTTAGAATTACTGTCTTATGAGCACCCATGCGACGGTCCGGATGTTGTTTTTTATTTTTTCCCGATGACGCAGCAGATCAGAAACGCTGCCAGGTCCGCAATGACCACCGTGGCGCCCACCGGGGTGCTGAGCAGGTACGACGCGGTAAGCCCCGCGCAGAAGCAGGCCACCGCCAGAATGCCCGCCAGGATCACCACACCCCGAAAGCTCTTTCTCACCCGCATGGCGGAAAGAGCCGGGAAGATCACCAGGCTGGAGATGAGCATGGCGCCCATCATCCGCATGCCCAGCACGATGGTCAGGGCCGTCAGCACGGAGAGGAACGTGTTGTACAGCCCCACCCGGACGCCGGTGGCCCGGGAAAAGCTCTCGTCAAAGGTGATGGCAAACAGCTTGTGGTAAAACAGCACGAACAGCAGCAGTACCGCCGCCGACAGCCCGGCGCTGAGGGCCACGTCCGCCCGGTCCATGGCCAGGATGGAGCCGAACATATAGCTGTCCACGTCCGTGGTCATGCCGGTGGTGAGACTGGTGACGATGACGCCTGCGGCCAAGGACGAGGCGGACACCACCGCGATGGCGGCGTCAGCCCCCATGCGGCTGCGCTCCGTCAGCCGCAGCAGGCCCAGAGCCGCCAGGATCACCACCGGGATGGACACCGGCAGCGGCGCCCATCCGCAGGCCACGGCAATGGAAAGCGCCCCGAAGGACACATGGCTCAATCCGTCGCCGATCATGGAATATCGCTTGAGCACCAGCGGCACCCCCAGCAGCGCCGCGCACAGGGACACCAGGATGCCCACCACGAAGGCACGGACGATGAAGGGATAGGTAAACATTTCCAGCAGCAGGCTCATGACAGGTCACCTCCGAAGCGTTTTCCGTAGGGGGAGGCCAGATACTCCCCGGGAGTGCCCAGGAACCACTGGTCCCGCCCGGCGTGGAGGATGGCGGCGGCGTCCCGCAGGGCGCTGCGGATGTCGTGGGTCACCATCACCACGGCCATGCCCTCGGTGCGGTTGAGATACCGCAGGGTGCGGTACAGGTCGTCGGCGGCGGCGGGGTCCAGGCCCGTCACCGGTTCGTCCAGCACCAGCAGGTCCCCTGCCGCGCACAGGGCCCGGGCCAGCAGCACCCGCTGCTGCTGGCCGCCGGACAGCTCCCGATAGCACTTGTCCTTCAGCTCCAGAATGCCCAGCTTGCCCATGTGCTGCAGGGCCTGGGACTTCTGGGCCGGGGTATAGAAGAATTTCCACCCCCGGGCGCTGAGAAAGCCGGACAGCACCACCTCGCTGACGGTGGCGGGAAAGTCCTTCTGTGCCCGGGTCTGCTGGGGCAGATAGCCGATGGCCCCCCGGCGGAGGCTTTCGTCCAGGCGGATCTCCCCGGACAGGGGCCGCAGCAGGCCCAGCATGCTCTTAAGCAGGGTGGACTTGCCGGAGCCGTTGTCCCCCACGATGCACAGATAATCCCCCCGGCGCACCTGAAAGGTCAGATGCTCCCAGATGGGGCGGCCCTCGTAGCCCAGGGCCGCGTCACGGCAGTCTATGAGCACCTTCTGTTCGCTCATGCCAACCCCTCCTTCAGTACGTCCACATTTTTCCACATCAGGGACAGATACGTCTCGCCCCCGTCGAACTCCTGCCGGGTCAGGGTCTGGCAGGAATGAAAGGTCAGCACCCGGGCCCCGGTGGTCTCGGCGATGGCGTTGGCCACCTTCCGGCTGCTGAGCTCGATGGTGTACACCACCGGGATGTCCTCCTGATTCACCTTGTCGATGAGATATTTCAGCGTGGCCAGGGACGGCTCCGTGTCCCCGGAGCAGCCATGGAAGGCCGCCCGGTAGTCCAGGCCGTACTCCCGGCAGAAATACAGCAGCGGGAACCGGTCGCCGAACACCAGCAGATGGCGCTGCCCGGCCTCCACCGTGTCCCGGAAGGCCCGGTCCAGGTCCGTCAGCTCCCGGAGATAGGCCGCGAGCCGGTCCTGATACTCCTGGGCATGGGCGGGGTCCGCCTGGGCCAGGGTGTCGGCAATGACCCGGCACAGGTCCATGGCGATGCGGGGGGAGGTCCAGATGTGCTCGTCGTACTCAATCTCCTCCTCATGGCCGTCGTGGTCGTGGCCGTCATGCTCGTCATGGGCGTGTTCGTCGTGATCGTGACCGCCCTGCATGCCCTCGGAGAACTCCTCCCCCAGGACGTGGGCGTGGTCCATCATGTGCACCACGGAGCCGATGCTCTCCCCGGCGGCGTCCAGGATGTCGTCCACCCAGGTCTCGCTTTCGCCGCCGTTGCAGATGAACACGTCCGCCTGGGAAATGCGGATCACGTCCAGGGGCGTGGGCTCAAAGCTGTGGGCCTCACGGCCCGCCGTTACCAGCAGGTATGGCTCCACCCGGTCGCCGCCGATGGCCCGGACGAAGTCGTAATAGGGGAACAGGGTGCACACCACCTGCAATTTGCCGGTGTCCTCCCCCCCCCGGCGGGCGGCGCACCCGGTCAGGGCCAGTGCCGCCGCCAGCAGCAGGCACAGGGCCTTGACGATCAGGGCGAAAGCGATGTTTTCGTACAC
>ERZ773173.980-NODE-980-length-28963-cov-4.071572_pt1 | contig 28963 bp, 19 predicted proteins | sample MGYA00580535_ERZ773173 | MGnify/ENA primary metagenome ERZ773173 (study PRJEB29015, sample SAMEA2737856) | human gut metagenome | biome: human gut; feature: human-associated habitat; material: faeces | place: China | collected 2012 ...
TATCCTTGACCCGCGCGACACTTACGAATGTGCTTGCAAATGGGAAGAAAAAGCAAAAGACTTGGCAGGACGTTTCATCAAGAACTTCGCTAAGTTTACAGGTAACGAAGCTGGTAAGGCTTTGGTTGCTGCTGGTCCGAAACTCTAATTTATATATTAGATATATTGAGAAAGGCGGTTCCGAAAGGAGCCGCCTTTTTGTTTCATAAGTTTCATAAAAATATGAATTCTATTTTGTAATTTGATATAATAAAGATATATTTGTTATGCCTTATAAATATCTAAAAGAAAAATAAATGAACCTGCGCGATAACAGTATTGATCTCGTCTCTTTCAATAAACTATTTACGGAGTATCATGAACGCTTTGTCCGTTTCGCTTATACTTATGTGGATAACTATATGGAGGCTGAGGATATTGTGATGGAAGCCATGACTTATTACTGGGAAAACAGGACCCGTTTGTTTGGAGTGAATCCTCCTGCTTATATTTTTACTACAATTAAAAATAAGTGCCTGAATTATCTTCGCGACCGTCAGTATTATCAGACTGTATCAGAGCAATTACAAGAGCATGCAGCATGGAAGCTTGCGATACAGATATCTACTCTGGAAGCATGCAACCCGGAGGAACTTTTTTCTAAAGAAATGAAGCAGTTGGTGGAGCATGCGTTAAGTAAATTGCCGGAAAAAACAAGAAGAGTCTTTATTATGCGGCGCTTTGAAGAAAAGAGTTATCGTGAGATTGCTTCAGAGATGAATATGTCCGTCAAGGGAGTTGAATACCATATGAATAAGGCGACAGAATCTTTAAAAAAAACATTGAAAGACTTCCTGCCTCTTTTGATTTATCTTATCTATCATTAATTTTTCACATCTATTAACTAGGGATTCTTTTTCGTTGTGTGCTTTACTATAAAAGGCAATGGTATAATGTGTCATTTTATATAAGTTGACGATGAATTTGGACAGAGAACTTTTATTTCGTTTTTTCAATAAAGAAACGACGCTTGAGGAAGAAAAGAAAATTCGTCTTTGGATAGATGAATGCGACGAACATCGTTGCGAGTTTTTCCGTGAACGTCAACTTTTTGATGCTATTTTGCTTCACGGGGATCCGTCTTACGAAAAGAGCCGCCCCCGATTCTATATTCCATGGCATAAAGTGGTGGCTACTCTTTCCGGTATTGCAGCGATTGTGATACTTACTATCATTACGACTACATATTTCTTGCAACAATCTTTTAGAGACGAAGTGATGAATACAGTTACTGTCCCCCAGGGACAGCGTGTTCACTTGACATTGTCTGATGGAACAAAGGTTTGGTTGAATGCTAAAACCAAAATGGAGTATCCGCAAAGCTTTAAAGTGTCCGATCAAAGAATAGTAAAAGTGGACGGCGAAGCCTATTTTGAAGTGAGTAAGAATAAAGAGAAACCATTTATTGTTAAAACGACTAAGGGTGATGTAGAAGTATTAGGAACTAAGTTTTACATAAGCGCTTATGCGACAACAGATGTTTTTGAAACTTCTTTGATAGAAGGTAAAGTGAAGGTGCATACTGCTTATGAAGATATGACACTCTATCCCAAAGATAAGGCTGTATTGGAAAACGGTCTTCTCACTCGTAAGCAGATTGATGATATGGATACTTACCGTTGGCGTGACGGGCTTTATTGTTTTAAGAACCTATCTTTTGATGATGTTCTGAAACAATTTGAGATCTATTATGATATCCGTTTTGTGAAAGAGAATCCACAAATTGCAAACCCAAAACTGAATGGAAAGTTCAGGCTGATTGACGGAGTAGATTACGCATTACGGGTACTTCAAAGAGAGGTCGGTTTCTCGTTCCGGAGGGATGATGAAGCTAATGTGATTTATCTGAAATAATTTGTCCAACTATAAAATGAATGCCTATGTAAATAAATAGAAGAAGTCTGAAAACGAAATCGGCAAGTACTACCAATACCTGCCGATCGTGAGATAAATTTTCTCACCCGAGAGTGAAAAAACTTTTAATAAAATCTAATCGTAAAAATATGAAAAATAAATCAATCGGGGACGATTATAAGCTAAAAAATCCCCATGTTAACCTATTTTATAGAGCTATGCGAATAACTACATTCTTATTGTTCTTCTGTTCGTTCTGTGCTTTAGCCGATAATGTAAATTCTCAGACGGCGAAAGTTACTATTAAAAGAAGTAATGTGACACTTCTGGATGTGCTGAATGAAATAGAAAATCAAACTAATTATCTGTTTATTTATTCCAACGACATTAATGTGAAACGTCCGGTTTCGATTAATGTGAATGCAAAGGCGGTTAATAGCGTTTTAGCTAAGTTGTTTGCTGGAAAGGACGTTGCCTATCAAATGGAGGGAACTCATATTGTTTTGACAAAAACGGAAAAATCCTTAAATGAGGTAAGTGTACAGCAACAAAGTAAAAGAATGGAAAACATTACCGGTGTGGTGCTTGACGAAGCGGGAGAACCGATAATCGGTGCTTCTGTAAAAGTACAGAATACAACTATTGGTACCATTACTGATCTGGAAGGAAAGTTTAAATTGGAGCTTCCGGCAAAATCTGTCATTGAAATATCGTTTATCGGATATCGGACGAAAACGGTTGTTGTCGGTAAGGAGAAACATATTAGTATCTATATGGAAGAAGATACTAAGGCGTTGGACGAAGTGATTGTTGTGGGGTATGGCACGACTTCCAAGCGCAAGACTACTGCCGCTATTGCTAGTGTGAATGCTGAAGATATAGCTAAAGTACCTACGGCTAATATAACACAGAGCCTTGCCGGCCGTGCTCCGGGATTGATCGTGAATACATCCGGAGGTGGTATTAATAACTATTCTTCTATATCCATTCGTGGTGGTGCTACTCCATTGTTTGTTATCGATGATGTTATCTGTGAAGAACGTGATTTCCGGAATTTAAATCCTGAAGATGTGGAACAGATGTCTGTGCTGAAAGATGCGGCTTCTACTGCCGTATATGGTGCACGTGCTGCAAATGGCATTATCATGGTGGTAACTAAGCAGGGTAAAGCTGGTAAAATGAGTATCAATTATAGTTTCAACTACAATTTGAGTCAACCTACAATTATGCCTGATAAATTGAATTCGTATGATGCCGCTTATTATCTGAACCAGGGGTTGGCAAATGACGGTATGAAAGAACGTTTTAATGCGGAAGAAATGGAACTTTTTGCGAACGGTTCTGATCCTCATCATTACCCTAACGTGGACTGGCAGAAGTTGGCTATGAATACATTTGCTCCTGAACAACGTCATACACTGACTGTGACCGGTGGTAGTGAAAAAGTAAAAGCATATACATCATTCTCATATTATGACCAGCAGTCTATCTATAAGAATAATACCAATAATCTCCAACGCTATAATTACCGTACCAACCTGATTGCAGATTTTAAGGAAGTAGGCGTTAAAGTAACTTCAGGAATTGAAGGATATCTGACAAAAAGCCGGGAGCCGTTGAGTACTACGGGAGGTGATTATGGTAGTGTCTGGAGTCATATCCAGAATAAATTGCCTTGGGAAAATGCGTATAACCAATATGGGCAATTGAATAATATCCCGGATAACCCGTTGGCGGAGATTTCTCCGGAAGCGGGATATAGCAAGGGAGAGATTGCTACGGTTAAGGCCAATATGGGATTGGAATGGACGGTACCTTGGGTAGCAGGACTAAGATTGAAAGCGTTAGGAAATTATCGTCTGACAGCCGACCGTCAGAAGGATTGGAAGAAATCTCCGGTTATGTATGATTGGGACGGAAATCCGAATACTCCAAGCAAGCCGTCTTTAGAAAAGAATTATTGGAATATGTCAGAGTACACCGTACAAGCTTTTGCAAATTACGATCGTACTTTTAATGTTGTGCATACTGTTAGTGCTACGGCCGGTATTGAGGCAAATAAATATATGTATGATAATGCAACTCTGGGACGCAAAGAATACTTGTTGGATGTAGATCAGATCAATCCGGGGCCTGTTGCTACGGCTACAAACTCCTCTGCTGAGGGGACACGTGCACGTGCCGGTCTAGTGGCTCATTTAAAGTATGATTATGCAAGTAAATATGTGGTAGAAGGTAGTATGCGTTATGACGGCAGTGACAATTTCCCGAAAGGAAAACGTTGGGGAGTCTTTTATGCAGGTTCGGCGGCATGGGTAATCTCTGAAGAATCGTTCTGGAAAAATTTGAAAGATCGCCATATTCTTGATCTGTTTAAGATTAGGGCTTCTTATGGAGAGATTGGTCTGGATGATATTTCTGCTTATTCATACTTGCAGTCTTATAATTTGGATGAACGCGGATATTTGTTAGGAGGTAAATTTTATCCGGGTTTTTCTGAAGGTAACTTGGTTAGCAAAGATATTTCTTGGTATACAACTCGCAGTACAAATGTCGGATTAGACTTTGCTTCTTTAGATAATCGCTTGTCCGGTTCTGTCGAATATTTCCGTATGTCTACAAAAGGATATCTGACTTCTCCTTCTAATGTGGCATATACTGATCCGTTAGGAACCTCATTGCCACAAGTAAAGTCTGACGGTGAAAGTATTCGTCAAGGAGGTGAATTCATTGTACAGTGGAAAGAAAAGAGAGGTGATTTTGAATATGCGATAGGTGCTAATTTTACCTATTTTGATTCATTCTGGATGAATAATCCGTACGAAGCAGAAACAGACTTGAAGAATCCTTATAAACGTACTACTCATGCCAAAGGATATTGGGGAATCGGATATGAATCTTTGGGATATTATCAAAGTCAGGAAGATGTGATGAACTCGCCCAAACGGCAAAACTCGGTAAACTTGGGTGCTGGTGATATTAAATATTATGATTTCAATGGAGATGGTATAATTGACGGAAATGACCAACATCGTATCGGTAAAAATTCTTCTCCTCGCGGACAGTATGGTATAAGTATAGATCTTAATTATAAGGGCTGGTTCATGAATATGTTGTGGCAAGGAGCTACGTCCAAAGATTTCTATTTTGGAGACAAGCTGCAAGGTCAAGGTTCCGATTATGGCTATTTGTCAGTGATTTATGATTTCCAGAGAGACGTTTGGACACCGGATAATCGGAATGCCAAGTTCCCTCGTCTACGGAGTACTTCTAAATATAATGGAAGCAACAATTATGGTTCATCTGATTTCTGGTTGGTTAATACTGGCTATATCCGTCTGAAGAGTTTGAATATCGGTTATGATCTGAAACATAAAGTATTGAAGAGAGTTCCATGGATCACGAAATGTGATGTCTCTCTGAGTGGATATAACTTGTTGACTTTCAGCGAATCGAATAAATACGATATTGATCCGGAGATTGGAAATACTAATTTATATACTTATCCTGTCAGCAGGGTATATTCGATTAGTTTTAACATTGGATTCTAATAACTTTAAAAACACAGAATATGAAAATAATGAAATATATAGTTCCTGCACTTTTAGGAGGGATGTTAACACTGCAAAGTTGTGAACATTTTTTAGATACGAAACCTACGGAAACTTATTCGGAAGAATTGGTTTGGGGGAGTCGGTCTACTGCCGATGCATTCGTACTACGCACATATCCTGATATTTTGGGATTATACCACGATTTTTGGGGAGACGATCAGATAACACTAAATACAATTCTACGCCAAAGTTGTCCGGGAGAGGCACGTGACCTGATAAATCGGGAACATGATTTCGGTTTTAATAAATTTAGTATTATCCGTCGGTGTAACTTGATTATTGAACAGGCTTCCGCCTCTACTGCTTTATCCGATTTGGATAAAAAAGAACTGGTTGCCGAGGGAAAAATGCTTCGGGCTATGATCTACTATTATCAGGCGAAACATTGTGGACGTGTGATTTGGGTAGACAGGGTATTGCAAGTAGACGATGAATTTAATTTGCCCCTCACTGAATCTATTGACCGGACGTATGATTTGATATTGAGTGATTTGGATGATGCCATAGCAGGACTTCCGGAAGAATATCCTGCCGGGCGTGCCAATGCTAATGCGGCCCGGGCTTTGAAGTCGGAAGTCTGTCTGACGGCTGCTGCTTACACTACGGATGCTACACGAAAGAAGACATTATGGGAACAAGCGGTAGTAGCGGTAGATGCTATCCAAGGTTATTCTTTGGACGCCAATTATGGTGGCATGTTCAATCAGGAGAACTCTTATTCTTCAACGGAGATTATTTTAGCCAGATATTTCAGTAAAGAAAATACAAATGGCGGTGATACTTATATGCAGACTGTCATTCCTAATCAGGGAAATGATAATCTAAAAAAGTTGGGACGTGGTCCTTTGTTTAAAAAAGACTGGGTCTTTGAGTGCTGGCTGGAACATTCGCCTTCCCAGAATTTGGTAGATGATTATCTGGTTATTGACCAACTGACAAATGAAGCTAAAAAGTGGAATACGACTTCCCAGTTTGTGAATAATACCAATGTCATTTCTAATGATGCTGTAAGAGATCTGGCTGTGAATGCTGATGAATTGGATGAACACTCTCTGGCTTATGAAACGAAAGATAAAGGGCGTGATACCCGTATTAATGATTTTATGTATACGCATCGCGACAAACGTTTTTATGCGACAATCGTACAGGACTCCTGTGAATATTATGGGGAATTAGTCACAATGCATAAGACCGGTAACTTGCAACGTTGTAGTTTGGGTGAGGCTCCGGGAACCGCTGAAATGGGGTCTACCAATTACTTGTGGCGCAAAGGTGTCTACATTAATGACTGGCGTATATTTGTTGATGTGCCTACGGATTATCATTATGTAATTTTCCGGTACGGACGTGCGCTGTTGAATAAGGCTGAAGCCCTTCTTTGTCTGGCAAAGAGTGACCCTTCAAAACTGTCAGAAGCAGTAGCTACTTTCAATCAGACTCGCACTGTACATGGTGGTTTGCCGGAATCCGAAGCATCCACGTTGGTTGAGGCATGGAAAGATTATAAGATTGAGCGTCATGTAGAATTGCCAATGGAAGGCGACTATTATTGGTCTTTGTTGCGTTGGGGCAAATATGGTGAAGAAGCAAACGACGGACAACCCTCCGGAAGTAAAGTCATCAAAGAATTGCGTACTCCGGCTACATTTATTGAAATTAGCAGTGACCGTCATCGTATGTTTATCGGTACACAAGGATATGGAAATGCCGACCGTACTTTTTCTAAGAAACGCTATTTGTATCCTATTCCGCAAAGTTTGATTAATGCAAACTCTGCTATAACAGAGAAGGACCAAAATCCTCTGTGGTAAAATGATAACCAATATTCGAATTATTAATCAATGAAACAAGAACAATGAATAGAATTAAATTATCAGACATAAAATGGTTGCTTGTACTGTTGTGCCTGCCATTTGTTTCCTCATGTAAAGATGATCTTGAGGCTTATGAAGAAGCGGAAATTACCTCAGTCGGTGCATATCACCGCTACTATACAACAGAGAAGGATGCTTTGACAGGTGAGTTTAAGGTGGCGGAGAAGGAATTGGAGAAGTCCAATAGTATCAACGAAGACGAAGCGGTTGTTACTGCGACTTTCACGGTTCCTGCTGCCAGTGGCAGTTTTACTGATGCTGAACGTGCAAAAGTGTCGTTGAATAAGTTGGTTGTATACTTCAATGTGTCTACTGCTGCACGCGTGACACCACTGGATGGCTCCCCGAAGTTAGGGGCTCCGGGCGATTGGACCTCAGAACGTAGATATAGTGTCATGGCTGCAAATGGAACAAAGAAAACATGGACTGTCAAAGTTGTGTTGAATAAATAGGTATTATTTTCTTATATTTGTAGCAAATAAACTGAAATCAAACAATTGAGGTCTTGGGAGTCGTTGAGGTGGTGATTAAGCACGTTATGTCAACGACTCCTTTTTAATTTGAAAATTATAATGTTTATGAATACACCTTTGTCTCCCGTCTCCGGGCGTTTGGCTTCACTCGATATCCTACGGGGGTTCGACCTCTTTCTTTTAGTTTTCTTTCAACCGGTATTTGTGGCTTTGGGGCAACGTTTGAATTTTCCGTGGCTTAATGACATTTTATATCAGTTCGATCATGAGTCTTGGATTGGTTTCCGGTTCTGGGACCTTGTGATGCCACTTTTCCTGTTTATGACAGGAGCCTCCATGCCTTTTTCCTTTTCCAAGTTTAAAAATGCCCCTAATAAATGGCATATTTATCGTAAAATAATAAAGCGCTTTGTATTGCTTTTTATTTTCGGCATGATTGTGCAGGGAAACCTTTTGGGATTGAATCCTGATTCTCTTTATTTATATTCGAATACGTTGCAGGCGATAGCAACAGGCTATCTTATTGCAGCAATAATTTTGTTACACTGTTCTTTCCGTTATCAGGTGCTCATTACATTATTATTGTTACTGCTCTACTGGATACCGATGACTTTCTTCGGCGATTTTACTCCCGGAGGGAATTTTGCAGAAAAGGTAGACCGACTAGTGCTAGGCCAGTTTCGGGATGGTGTGTATTGGGGAGAAGATGGAAACTGGCATTTTTCTCCTTATTATACTTATACTTGGATATGGAGTAGCTTAACTTTTGGAGTAACAGTTATGCTAGGTACTTTTGCCGGAAAGATAATGAAAGAAGGAAAAGAAAATAGAAAGGGAGTGGTGAGGCTTTTATTATTGTTAGGCATAGTATTAATAGGGGTATCTTTGCTATGGAGTTTGCAAATGCCTATTATTAAGCGGCTATGGACTTGTAGTATGACTTTGTTTTCCGGAGGACTCTGCTTTCTGCTTATGGGATTATTTTATTATTGGATAGACTATAAAGGGCATACCTATGGGTTGGATTGGTTGAAAATTTATGGGATGAACTCTATCACTGCCTATATTTTAGGTGAGGTCGTTAATTTCCGTTGTATAGCAGCTTCTATCAGCTATGGCTTAGAGCAGTTTCTTGGTAACTATTATTCTGTATGGTTAAGTTTTGCTAATTATCTCATTGTCTTTTTTATACTTCAAATGATGTATAAACATCGTATCTTTTTGAAAATTTAAAAATACTACAATGAATAAGAAAAGTCTGTATTGGTATAATAAATGATTCCTGTCGTTATAGGCGTTTCTTTTTCACTGTTTACTATTTTATTAGTTTTTTATTTCGCGTAACTATAGTCTTCTTTTCGTATAACTATGGTTATGCGAAGTAATAGTAGGCAATGAAATAATCTATTTAGAATATGAATGAAGTCTCAAATGTAGCTTCCCGATGATAGTCTATATGTTCCTTAAAAACTATTCAAAGATATATAATTATAAAATTTAATAGATTTTTTTACTGAAAGAAAATATGCAATTAGAAGATTATTCAGAATTTGTTTGAAATAACTTTTACCAAGTTCTACTGGAACTTCGTGATAAAAAAAGAATATATATCAGAGGGGTATGAAATGAAGAAAATAAGGACTCTACCAAAGTTAATTACAAAAAGCGCATAATATATAGATACAAAAATCACGATATAAACGCTTATTTGCAAATAAAACTATTGACAATTTATTTCATTGAGTAAAAATATTAAAACAGATAAGTTCATTTTTTATATTTATCTGACCAGATAATAAAAACATTACTCAAATCTATTGCAATTACAAAAATTATCTATATATTTGCAACGTATTACAATTATTATTGCATACAAACTAACACATTAGTTCACTTTACAAAACGAATCACGAAGTTCCAGTAGAACTTAGTGTAGCGATAAATAAAAAAAAGACCTTATATCCTATGAACAGTACAGCTCAGCACAGTTTATCTCCTCTGGTACAGTATAACCAGGTTATATCATCTTGTTTTTTATATTCAATTTATGGAAAAAAGAGTGCTTTTGTCCGGGGATTGAATAAGTCTTGTATAATGTATTATTTGAAACTTAACATACCCCCAAGTTCCCACAACCGATGCAACAGAATGTAGTATCGGGTAGTGGGATTTTTTGAAAAAACGGATGTGATTCATAAGATAGAAAATGCCGTCTATTTGAGAATTTCCGGTGTAACACCTTTAACAAGATTATAAACTAATAACGAATGCTGGCAAAGAAAAAATGAACGTTTTTGTGAAGATAGCAATTTAATAGATGAAAGTGCTATCCTTTATTTATTGAAAACCTTTAATTAACCCAGATTCATGCTTATCGAAAAGCATAAGAATGAATTGTTAACACTTTTAATTTCTATGATGAATGAAAAACAAAATTGTGGAAGAATACTGCGATTATTGATCCTATTTTGTTTGTATGGTATTTGTTTACCTCCCCTTCACGCCAAACAGGATATTGCATCACCACAACAGACAGGCAAGACCTATACAATTAAAGGAGTTGTATTGGATTTTAACAATGAACCGATTATTGGTGCCAGTGTTTTTATTCCGGGAACCAGTATCGGAGTAGCTACAGACTTGGACGGAAATTATGTACTGAAAGTACCGGCAAACACGAAAAATATAGAATTCTCTTACATTGGAGAAGAAAGTTGTTCCGTTCAACCCTAAAGATCTAAATGTCTTTCGTGTTGTGACGATGAAAGAAGATAGCGGTATTGCACTTGAAGATGTCACGATTGTTGCTTTTGCCAAACAAAAGAAAGAGTCCGTATTAGGCTCCGTTTCTACTATCAAACCGGCGGAGTTAAAAACTACCAGTAGTAATCTTACTACCGGATTTGCAGGGAAGTTGGCGGGAGTAGTTGCTTATCAAAGAAGTGGAGAACCGGGTGAAGATAATGCCGAATTCTTTATTCGTGGTGTGACGACATTCGGAACAGGGAAGGCCGATCCGTTGATTTTGATTGATAACATTGAATTGACTTCGTCAGATTTGGCAAGATTGAATACCGATGATATCGCCAGTTTCTCCATTCTGAAAGACGCTACTGCTACTGCGCTTTATGGTGCGCGTGGTGCTAATGGTGTTATTCTTGTAACGACAAAAGAAGGTACGGAAGGTAAAATGAAATTATCCTTTAGGGTAGAAAGTTCGTTTTCCGCTCCTTCCAAAGAGGTTGAAATTGCTGATCCGCTGACGTTTATGAAACTTCATAATGAGGCGGTGAGAACTCGAAATCCGGATGGTGCATTACCTTATCTAGAAAGTGCGATTGCTGCTCGCGAAAAAGGATTGAATCCAATGGCTTATCCAATGGTAGATTGGAAGGATATGCTATTCAAAGATTTCACAACTAACTATCGCGGAAACATGAGCCTTAGCGGTGGTGGTCGTGTAGCCCGTTACTATGTAGCATTGTCTTATTCGCGAGATAATGGTATCTTGAAGCAGGTTCCCAGTAATCTTTTTGATAATAATATTAAGTTGGATAAATATACGGTACGTTCGAATGTTAATATCAATCTGACCAAAACAACCGAGTTGGGAGTGCGTGTGAGCGGTACATTTGATAGTTATCAAGGCCCTATACAGGGAGGTTCGCAGGTTTACAGTCAGGCTATTAAAGCAAGTCCGGTTCTTTTTCCTGCCATGTATGCTCCGGATGCAGCTAACCAATATACCAATCATCCTATGTTCGGTAATTATGGAACTAGTGCAAATTACTTGAATCCGTATGCTGAAATGGCACGCGGTTATAAAGAATATGAAAACACAGTTATACTTGCCCAGTTGGAGCTGAAGCAAGATTTCAGTTTTATAACCGAAGGCTTGAAAGGGCGTTTGTTGGGAAATGTCACGCGAACTTCATATTATGATCTTCAACGTTCTTATACTCCGTTCTATTATGCCTTGGATAGTTATGATAAGAAAAAAGATGAATACACTCTTTCTGCTCTAAATCCGGATTTGGGTACAGATTATCTAGGATACTCTCCGGGAAGTAAAAAAGTAGGCAGTTCCCTGTATTTGGAAGCGTCGTTGTCATACGATCGGACGTTTGTTGAAAAACACAATGTCAGTGGTATGTTGGTTTATACAGTGCGTGAAGGGAAAAGTGGCAATGAAAACACCTTGCAGAAATCACTCCCTACCCGTAATTTGGGATTAGCAGGACGTTTTACTTACGGATTCTCCGACCGTTATTTTGCGGAGTTTAATTTCGGTTACAACGGTTCCGAACGTTTTGACAAGAGTCATCGTTGGGGATTCTTCCCGTCGGGAGGTTTGGGCTGGGTTGTGTCCAATGAAAAATTCTGGGCGGACAAACCGATTTCCAAAGTTGTCAATATGCTTAAGTTGAAAGGATCATACGGATTGGTCGGTAATGATAATATTTCTAATAATGACAACCGTTTCTTCTATTTGTCGGAAGTAAATATGAATAATTCCGGTAGGGGAATGAACTTCGGAACCAACTTTGACGAAGGTTATAACGGTATTTCTATCAGCCGCTATGCCAATCCGAAGATTGGTTGGGAAATTTCTCATAAAATGAATGTGGGATTTGAACTGAAATTATTCAATGACCTGGAGATTCAGGCGGAGTATTTTAAAGAAAGAAGAACGAATATTCTGCAAGAACGTGCCGATATTCCTAGTTTGATGGGATTCCAGGCACCTATCCGGGCAAATATCGGTGAGGCTAAAGGACATGGGGTCGATATTTCTCTGGATTATTCGCATATCTTCAATAAAAATTGGTGGACTACTGTCAGAGGTAACTTCACATACGCTAGTAGTGAATTTTCTGAATACGAAGAACCGGACTACTCGGCTACTCCATGGAGAAGTAAAATTGGTTCTAAGCTGAGCCAGACTTATGGTTACATAGCCGAACGTTTGTTTGTTGATGATGAAGATGTGGCAAACTCTCCGAAACAACAATTTGGCGAATATACGGCCGGAGATATCAAATATAAAGATATCAATCGTGACGGAATCATCGACGAGCAGGATATTGTACCTATCGGTTATCCGACTACGCCGGAAATTATTTATGGTTTCGGTTTTTCTGTTGGATATAAAGCGTTTGATTTTAACTGCTTCTTCCAGGGATCGGCACGGTCCTCCTTCTTTATTGACCCTTTGCGTATCACTCCGTTTGCCCAACCTTATGATCCGGACAACGAATTGGGAGGGAAACAGGCTAACAATGCTTTACTTCAGGTTATTGCAGATAATCATTGGAGCGAGTCCAACCAGAATATGTATGCTTTTTGGCCACGGTTATCGGATACGGCTATCAGTAATAATAACCAGTCGAGTACATGGTGGTTACGTGACGGTACTTTCTTGCGTATGAAATCGGCAGAAATAGGCTATACACTTCCAAAGCGGCTGACCAGTAAAGCTAAATTGGAAAACTTGCGTATTTACGTAAGTGGGACGAACTTGTTCAATATTTCCAAATTCAAGATTTGGGATACGGAAATGGGGAACAACGGTTTGGGATATCCTGTTCAACGAGTATTTAATGTAGGTATTCAACTTTCACTCTAAAACATGTTATATGAAAAAAATAATCATATCCATATCACTCGTGATTGCTACCATGCTGTGTAGCACTTCTTGTAGTGATTACCTAGATATAGTGCCCGAAGGTACTCCAAGCATGGATAATGCCTTCAGCAACCGCATTAATTCATTTAAGTTTCTACATACTTGTTATAGTTACCTGCCTTCATGGGATCAGGGTGGCTCCATTGGCTTTTTGGCAGGTGATGAACATTGGTTAATGCCTAAAGGAACCGGTTTTATAGATCAGCGTATCTCTCTCAACGCATGGGAAATAGGTCGCGGTGAACAAAATAATAATGACCCCTACCAGAATTTTTGGGATGGAGGAAATGGGGGAACCAATCTTTGGGTAGCTATCCGCGATTGTAATATTTTCTTGGAAAATATCAACAAACCTCTCGATTTGCAGAATTATGAACGCACCCGTTGGATTGCGGAAGTAAAATTCCTCAAAGCATATTATCATTATTATCTGTTTATGCTTTACGGCCCTATTCCTATCATGGATACTAATATTGCGGTAGATGCTTCACAGGATGAAGTAAGGCGTTATCGCGAGCCGGTGGATGATGTAGTGGCTTATATCTCTAACCTGCTGGATGAAGCATATAAAGATCTGCCTTCAAAGATCACAGATCCAGGACAGGAGATGGGGCGCATCACCCAGCCAATTGCAAAAGCAGTAAAAGCACAATTGTTATTATTGGCTGCCAGCCCTTTGTTTAATGGAAATTCGGATTATATTAATGTGAAAGATAATCAGGGTAGGCATTTGTTCCCGACACAGGTTGATAACAGTAAATGGAAATTGGCAGCAGACGCAGCGCTTGAAGCGATAAATTGTGCAAAAGAAAATGGTCACGAGAAACTTTATACTTTCTCTTTGCCGATCAATAGTATTTCTGCGGCAACACGCAAACTGCTGGATATCGGTGAGGCTGTCACAGAAAAATGGAATGAAGAAATTATTTGGGGAAGTACTCGGAACGTTAACGGATTGCAGACGGTTGCAATGGCTAAACATACGAAGGGGAGCCACTATAACGCGCGTTCTGTTTTAGGACCAACTTTATCAGTAGCCGAAGCATTCTATTCTTCAAATGGTGTGCCTATTTCTGAAGATAACAGTGATTTCTGGACGGCTAATTATCCTAACCGCTATGAGATTACCACTATCCCGGATGAGGGAAATAATAAATATTACCTTCAGATAGGAGAGCAAACAGCCTATCTTCACTTGAACCGTGAACCGCGTTTCTATGCTTCATTGTCATTCGACCGTGGAACATGGTATGGAGATGGTTATACGAATGATGAGCCGGCAAATCTTGCTTTCTATCATTTTCGGGCAAAGGAGGTATCAGGGCGCCAGACTTCGGAAGACCATTCATATACGGGATATTTGAATAAAAAGGTATGTAGCTATAAGACTGGTTTGACAAAAGACGGTTTCTCTCCCTACCGTTATTCGTTCCCAATCATACGTCTTGCTGATTTGTATCTGATGTATGCGGAAGCTTTGAATGAATCGCAGGAATCACCCACACAGGATGTATATGATTACGTGGACTTGGTTCGCGAACGTGCAGGGTTGAAGGGGGTAAAGGAGTCGTGGAGTAAATATTCCAAGTCCCCGGATAAGCCTAATACGAAAAACGGTATGCGTGAAATCATTCGCATGGAACGTTTGAATGAACTGGCCTGTGAAGGAAAACGTTTCTGGGACTTGCGTCGTTGGAAAAAAGAACTTCCCCGCGAAGTGAAAGGGTGGCATATTCAAGGAGAGACTGCCCAGGAATTTTATAGAGTAACCACTATCTACTTACGTTCAAAGTATAGTTATAAGGACTATTTGTGGCCGTTGAAACTGGAAACAATATTGAAAGATCCGAACCTGGTACAAAACCCAGGGTGGTAACTATGATATTCATAATTTAAAATGACTGGAAATATGAGAAATATGAATAATATATCAGAGCTTGTGAAATATGCGTTCGTCACATTGCTCGGTACACTCTGCCTAGCAGGATGTGGGCAGGACGAAAAGATTGGTCTCAATGCTACCGACAGTGTAGCACCGGGATTGCCTACGAATATAGAGGTGGAGAACATTAATGGAGGAGCTATCATTCGTTATACTCCTCCGAAAGATGATGATCTCTTGTGTGTTGTGGCGTCTTATATGATTAATGGGGTGGAAAGAACCACAAAAGCTTCTCCTTATGTAGATAGCTTGATCGTAGAAGGATTCGGAAAGGTGGGTGACTATAATATCTTTTTGAAGAGTGTAGACAAAAGCCAGAACGAGTCTGAACCGAAAACCGTTTCTATCAGTCCATTAACTCCTCCTGTAGAATATATTTATGAGTCACTCAAGATTACTGATAGTTTTGGAGGAGTGAGTTTGACGTGGAAAAATCCGACTCGACAGAATATTATTCTGGAAGTTACCAAAAAGGAAAACGGAGAATGGGTTTCTTTGGAGAATTTCTATTCCAGTATAGTGGAAGGGCAAGCTAAAATCCGGGGATTGGCTGCTGAACCAATCACGTTAGGATACAGAATTCGTGACCGTTGGGATAATTATTCCGAGATGTTGGAGCTGGAAAGCAATCCTTTGTATGAAGAGGAACTTGACAAGTCGAAATTTAAAGAACTTCCGACACGTTTGCCTGGTGATTGTGAGGCTATGGGTGGTCTGCCGATACGAAATATCTGGCAGGGTAATAATAACACAGACTGTTTCCATAGTGTTACTAATAGTGATAACCCTGCCCCTGGTCGGTGTATAACGTTCGATATGGGACAGGTTGCCAAGGTAAGCCGTTTCAAGATGTGGCAACGCAGAGGAGATGCAAACGTTTGGACCTATACTCATAATAATTTGAAGAAATATGTGATTTATGGTTGTACGGAACTTACGGACGAAATGTATAATAGCGGTCAGGAAAAAGATGGTATCATGTATCCTACCTTTGAGGGTTGGACGAAGATTATGGATGTTGAATGTTATAAACCTTCCGGACAAGATAATCCGAATATAACCAATGAAGATATTGAATATATACAGAATGGCGATGAACACGAAGTTCCCATTGAAGCTCCTAATTTCCGTTATGTAAGAATTCTTATGCTTGAAACCTGGAGTGGAGGTACTTACGCTCAGATTGGCGAAATGACTTTCTGGGGACAACCTGCAACAGAGTAATTAAAAAAATCAGATTATGAAAAATATAATAAGATATATAGCTTGTGGCTTGTCAGCCTTTTTGATGACCGCTTGCGGAGATATGTATGAGATACACGAAAAATACCTTGAAATGGGAGAAGAAACCTATCTCGGGGCCGTTCAGGATTTGAGTGCCTATAGCGGGTTCAATCGTGTCAAGTTGGAGTGGTATCTGAATGCCGACCCACGAATCAGCTCTTGTGTGATTACGTGGGAGGGAAATGAAAATCCTGTGGTAGTTCCTGTTCCGGAGAATCGTGTTATAAAGGATCCTATATCGACGATTATTGACCTTCCAGAAGGGAAATATATATTCAATATGATAACGAGGAGTGATACAGGTAAAGAGTCTTTGGTAAGAACTATTGCGGGTGAAGTGTACGGTTCCACTTATCAGGCCAGTCTATCAGCTCAGGGAATTAATTCGATCTCGGCAGATTTGAACGGAGTAACGATTAATTGGGTTCCGTTAGAGGGGTGTACCGGAACTACGTTGACGTATACAAATGATGAGGGAAAGGAGAAAATCATCAAAGTAGATGAAGGGCAAACTTCTACGGTTATACCGGATGCGGTCCTTAAGACATCATTTAAGTTGATATCTACATTTAAGCCAGCTGATGACGCTTTCGATGATATTCCAACTTTGGAAAAAATAATGGATTTTCCTGCTTATTATACCATTTCAAAAGAAGATTGGGATGCGGTTCACGAACAATATGTTGATGCAGACAGAACGGATTGGGGAATCTCGGCTTCGACAGAAGAAAAGGTTGGAGAAAATGATGGTAAATATGGTATTGCCACCTGTATCCTTGACGGAGATCTTGCCAGTTTCTGGCACTCACAATGGAAAGGTGAAGGGGCTAATCCTCCATTGCCACATGAAATCATTATTGATATGAAATCACAACAGGATATTCTTTCGATAGAACTGGCAAGAAGGCAAGGTAACGGAGATACTAAAACTGTTATATTCAGCATAGGTGAAAGTGAAGAACATTGGACAGAATTGGGACAATTGAACTTCCCTAGTGAAAAGGCGACCAATGCCCAAACCCTGCTGTTGCCGGAACCTGTAAGAGGAAGATATATACGTGCTTTGGTTACGGGTAGTAATAATGGTGTAAATGCAAGTATTGCAGAGATAATGTTTACGACAAGTAAGAAATAATATTATTAATAGTGAGTCCGTTGAAGTGACAGAGTTCAATAGATAGCTAGATTTCTCACTAAAGAAAGGTTAGAGCCGCTGGAGAATCGGGTTTATGTGAATAAATGCGATTTGATGGCGGCTCTTTATTTAATAATCGAACATAATTCGCTATCTTTGTATAAATATAAAGTAACACGACAACTTCTTCTTTAATACATATTTGCTTATGAGATTTATTGCTTTATTTATATGCTTGTCAATAGTCGGAATTTCCGGTATTACCCAGGCGCAACAAAAAGATACTATCCGTGTTTCAAACTTCGGAGCACATCCGTATACATATGAAAATTGTGTGACCTGTTTGCAGGAAGCTATTAGTGAATGTAAGCGAAGTGGTGCTCGCGTGCTCTCTTTTGAGAAAGGGCGTTATGATATCTGGCCCGAAGGTGCTATCCGGCGGAAATATTTTATATCGAATACATCGACCGAACAAGAGTGTCCTTCCAAAGTGAAAACTATCGGTCTGCTGTTTGAAGATATGAAAGATCTGATGATTGAAGGAAACGGAGCAACGCTGATGTTTCACGGAAAAATGACGACTATCGCTCTCGAACGTTGTAAGAATCTGGTGTTTAAAGATTTGCATATTGATTTTGAACGTCCTGCCGGTTCGGAAATGACATTTGCCCGTGTGGAAGATGATGAGGTGGAAGTTGTTGTACATCGTGACACACGTTATGAAATAGTGAATGGGCGGATGAGCCTCTTTGGTGAGGGTTGGCGTTCAAACAAGAATCATTGTATAGAATATAGTCCTGTTGATAGTACTTTCCGTTATAGTCAGGGGTGGAATGTGCTTGCTGCTGCGGAGGCGGAAGGGGTGGCCCCGAATGTAGTACGTTTCCATGTCCCGGAAGGATTTCGCCCGAAAGTGGGGAATACTTTGACAATTCGTGACATTATTCGTGACCAGGTGGGATGGTTTATTTTCGAAAGCCGGGATATTACACTTAACCGGGTGCAGATGCACTATATGCATGGGCTTGGTATAGTAAGTCAATACACTCGTAATATTACCATGGATAAAGTGAAATGTATGCCGCGCGAAGGCAGTGGCAGGTTGTTGGCAGCTTCTGCGGATATGATGCACTTTTCCGGATGTAGTGGAAAGGTGAAGATAGTTGGTTGTTATTTTGCGGGTGCACAGGATGATCCGATAAATGTGCACGGTACTAACTTGCGTGCCGTTGAGAAAATAAACACCCGTACTTTGAATTTGCGTTTCATGCATGGACAGAGCTATGGGTATAACGCTTACTTTGAGGGGGATACGGTCGCTTTTGTCAAGGCGTCTACTATGGAACGTTTTGCATCTGCGCAAGTGGTTGCTGTGAAACGGTTGACAGACCGTATTGTTCAAGTCACCTTCAATCGGGATATTCCCGGTGAATTGGAACTGAATCACGATTGTGTGGAGAATATCAGTTGCACGCCCGAAGTGGAAATTCGTCATTGTTATTTTACGAGGACAAGTACGCGGGGTACCTTAATGACTACTCCCCGAAAAGTAGTGATTGCAGATAATACTTATTATAAAACGGGCATGAACGCTATCCTGATAGAAGGAGATGCCGAAGGCTGGTATGAATCGGGACCGGTGAATGATGTTTTGATTCAGAACAATATATTTATCGGCTGTGCGTATAGTGGAGGACCTGAAAATGCAGTCATTGCGTTGCATCCTTCTAATACGGTGGTGGATGCGGAACGTCCGGTGCATAGAAATGTGCGTATCATAGGTAATACGTTTCGTACATTTGGGAATCCGGTGTTATACGCCAAAAGTACGAAGGATTTGATTTTTAAAGAGAATCATGTAGAATGTACTTCTTCGGACGATTTTCGTCAAAAGCCTTTGTTTATTTTAAATGGTTGTAAAGGTGTTGTAATCAGAGAGAATAAGCTGGAGGAGGTTTGTGATAAAAAAATGGAATTTAGACAGATGAAAAAGAAATATATCAAGGTTGATTTTTAACCCAAAAAAATAAATACTATGACAATGAAGAAACTTTATTCATTTTTTATCAGTACTTTACTTGTCTCCTCTGCAGTTTGTGCCGGAGGGACAGATTATACAAAAGGACTTGCTATTTGGTTTGATGCTCCGAATACTTTGCAAGGACATGCCGTATGGTATGGTGGCAGACCGGATATGTGGAAAGGTGAAAATAAACCGGAAACCGCCGGTGATACAGCCCGTAATCCGGATGCTGCATGGGAGTCACAATCATTGCCTATTGGAAATGGCAGTATAGGGGCGAATATTATGGGATCGGTCGAAGCTGAACGGATTACTTTTAATGAAAAGACACTCTGGCGGGGTGGTCCTAACACAGCGAAAGGAGCGGATTACTACTGGAATGTCAATAAACAGTCAGCGCATATCCTTGATGAAATACGTAAAGCATTTACGGAAGGAGACCAAGTTAAAGCGGAGAGGCTGACGAGACAGAATTTTAATAGTGAAGTACCTTATGAGGGCAGCAGGGAAAAGCCTTTCCGTTTCGGTAGTTTTACGACTATGGGAGAGTTTTATGTGGAGACCGGGCTGAATATTATTGGTATGAGTGATTATAAGCGTATTCTTTCTTTGGACTCTGCTATGGCTGTAGTGCAGTTTAAAAAAGACGATGTAGCGTACCAACGGAATTATTTTATTTCTTATCCTGCTAATGTGCTGGTCATGCGTTTCAGTGCCGACCGGCCGGGCAAGCAGAACCTGATATTCAGTTATGCTCCTAATCCGGTATCGACAGGTAGTATGGTGGCTCAAGGTGATAATGGTTTGGTTTATTCGGCTGCGCTGGATAATAATGGAATGAAATATGTAGTCCGTATCCAAGCGGAGACTAAAGGTGGAACATTGGTCAATAGAAATGGGAAACTCACCGTGAAGGGAGCGGATGAAGTTGTCTTTTATGTCACTGCGGATACTGACTATAAGGTTAACTTTGCTCCAGACTTTAAGAATCCGAAAACGTATGTCGGGGTCAATCCTGTCGAAACAACGGGCCAATGGCTGGCTAATGCGGTGGCCAAAGGTTATTCGGCTCTGTTGAATGAGCATTATCAGGATTACGCTGCTTTATTCAATCGGGTGAAGTTGAATCTGAATCCAACGGTAAAGACCGGTAATTTACCGACCGGGCAGCGGTTGAAAAATTATCGGAAAGGGCAGCCGGACTATTATCTGGAGGAACTTTATTTTCAATTCGGCCGTTATCTTCTGATTGCAAGTTCTCGTCCGGGCAATATGCCGGCTAACCTGCAAGGTATCTGGCATAATAACGTTGATGGGCCTTGGCGTGTTGATTATCATAATAACATAAATATTCAGATGAATTATTGGCCTGCCTGTTCTACGAATCTGGAGGAATGCATGTTGCCGTTAATTGATTTTATCCGCACATTAGTGAAGCCGGGTGAAAAGACGGCTCAGTCTTATTTTGGTGCGAGGGGCTGGACTGCATCTATTTCTGCTAATATCTTTGGGTTTACTGCTCCACTGGAAAGTCAAGATATGTCGTGGAACTTTAATCCAATGGCAGGCCCTTGGCTAGCTACGCATATTTGGGAGTATTATGACTATACACGGGATTTGAAATTCTTGAAAGAGACGGGATATGAGTTGATAAAGAGCAGTGCCAATTTTGCAGTTGATTATTTGTGGCATAAGCCGGACGGAACTTATACTGCGGCACCGTCCACTTCACCCGAACATGGCCCTATTGATCAGGGGGCCACATTTGTACACGCCGTTGTGCGTGAAATCCTATTGGATGCCATCAAGGCGAGCGAGGAATTGGGAGTGGATAAGAAAGAACGTAAGGAATGGGAACAGGTGCTTGCCAATCTCGTTCCTTATAAGATCGGCCGTTATGGGCAATTAATGGAATGGTTGGTAGATATTGACGATCCGAAAGATGAACACCGCCATGTAAATCATCTGTTTGGTCTGCATCCGGGACATACGGTTTCTCCTGTCACTACTCCCGAATTGGCTGAAGCTGCCAAAGTAGTATTGGTGCATCGTGGTGACGGGGCTACGGGTTGGAGTATGGGATGGAAGTTGAACCAGTGGGCTCGCTTGCAGGACGGCAATCATGCTTATACCTTATTTGCTAATCTGCTGAAGAACGGTACGCTTGATAATTTATGGGATACGCATCCGCCTTTCCAGATTGATGGAAACTTTGGTGGTACGGCCGGTATTACGGAGATGTTACTGCAAAGTCACATGGGATTTATCCAACTGCTTCCTGCTTTGCCGGATGCATGGAAGGAAGGCTCTGTCCGGGGTATATGTGCGAAAGGAAATTTCGAGGTAGACATGATATGGGAGAACGGACTTTTGAAGGAAGCGACTATCCTGTCAAAGTCGGGTGAAAGATGTATTGTGAAATATGCCGGCAAGACTTTGTCTTTTAAAACTGTAAAAGGACATAGTTATCAACTAAAGTATGATAGCGTGAAGGGGGAATTGCTAAAACGCTGACAGAAAAATGATTGTTACTTATTTGAAACTCTTTTATACATTTGCGAAAATTGGCATGTTCACCATTGGAGGTGGATATGCCATGATTCCGTTGATAGAACGGGAGATAGTCAAGAAAAAGTGGATGAGTAAAGAGGAATTTATGGAAATGTTTGCCTTGACCCAGTCATTGCCCGGTGTTTTCGCAGTAAACATATCTATTTTTGTAGGTTATAAACTTCATAAGGTGATTGGTAGCCTGGTGTGCGCACTGGCTACCATATTGCCTTCTTTTGTTATTATGATGTTGATTGCCATGTTCTTTGCCCGTTTTCAGGATAATGAGGTGATGATCCGTATCTTTAACGGAATACGGCCGGCAGTGGTGGCATTGATTTTATTCCCTTGCATATCTGCGGTTAGGGCATTGAAGCTGAAATATATACAGTTGATGGCCCCCCTCATTGCTACTGTGTTGATCTGGCAATTCGGACTTTCTCCTATTTATGTAGTATTGGCGGGAATTGCGGGCGGACTGGTTTATACTTTATGGTTGAAAGATAAGATTAAAGATATAAAGGCATGATATATTTACAGTTACTTTGGGTGTATCTGAAGATCGGTACGTTTGGCTTCGGAGGTGGCTATGCTATGCTTTCCCTTATTCAACACGAAATTGTGGATATTCATCATTGGCTGACTCCCCAGCAATTTACGGATGTAGTGGCGATTTCGCAAATGACACCGGGGCCGATTGGAATTAATAGTGCTACTTACGTGGGATATGCAGTTACACAAAGTGTATGGGGAGCGGTGCTTGCTACTGTGGCAGTTTGTTTGCCTTCTTTTATTTTAGTATTGCTCATTTCTTATTTCTTTGCCAAATGCAAAGATAATAAGTATATCAAGGCGGCGATGTCGGGGCTGCTTCCTATGTCTGTGGCATTGATTGCTTCGGCAGCCTTACTGATGATGAACAAAGATAACTTTATTGATTATAAAAGTATTGGGATTTTTGCCGGTGCTTTTCTGATTACATGGAAATGGGAGCTACATCCTATTCTGCTGATCTGTCTTGCTGGTGTAGTGGGAGTGTTGTTGTATTAAAAAAGCTTATTAAAAAGTTCTTTATTACTAGTCTATTCTTTCTTTGTCTATTTTTGTGAAGTTGGATAAAAATCATACTATGGTATATTTGGACGCTGATAAACAGACTTATGCGGATTTGAACGTTACAGGGAATGTGTATGGTGAGCAGGCGCTTTGTTCTTTGTTTTTAAAAGCAGAAACGAAGAAAGGAAAGTCGCTGATGCTGGATTGGATTATGCATCCGTTGAGTGATTGGGAAGAGATTTGTAAACGTCAGGAAGCTATCGCCTGGGATTTCTTGCCGGAACTTCCTTTAAATGAGGAAGAACTGGACTTTATTGAATATTATCTGGAATATCGCGAACAGATAAGGGGAGCAAATATATTACTTTCATGTGCGACGATTATTGATCGTCTTGTACGATATGACCCGAACCGGTATGTGGTTTCCCGAGGAGTGAAATTGGTTTTTCTCATGTTGCACCGTTTGGAGAAATGGACTATTGCAGCAGGGGGGAATATGCCACAACTTTTAAAAGAAACAGCTGATAAGGTACAGGAACTTTTGCATGGAAGTGAATTAGAGGAAGTTCTGCAACAAACTTTAGATGAAAAGGCACGCTTGTCGAATTATACCATAGATAAATATGATTATTTATTTCGTTGTACACGGTTATTGTCCATAAGGGAGTTGTTGTCTGTTGTCTACATGTTTGATGTTTGCAGGACGGCGCATCGGGTAGCGAAGGCAAAGAATTTCTGTTTCACTCCGACCATGGTGCAGACAATGGAGTTCTCTGTTGAAGGTATTGTACATCCTTTTGTGGAAAATGCGCAAGAGAATAATTGGGAAATGTCCTGTGGGAATATATGTCTTTTTACAGGTTCCAACATGGCGGGAAAATCGACAACTTTGAAGGCTTTGGCGCTGGCTGTCTGGTTAGCTCATTGCGGTCTGCCCGTTTCAGTTAAGTCAATGATTTGTCCTGTTTATGAGGGGATATATACATCTATCAACTTGCCTGATTCTTTGCGGGACGGGCGAAGTCATTTTATGGCGGAAGTGCTTCGTATTAAGGAAGTTCTACAAAAGGCGGGAACCGGAAAGAAATGCCTGGTCATTCTGGATGAGATGTTTCGGGGGACTAATGCTAAAGATGCATTTGAGGCTTCCGTTGCGGTAAATGAATTATTGAAGGAGTATTCCAATTGTCATTTTCTTATTTCGACTCATATTCTGGAATATGCAAAGGCATTTGAACTAGATCCTTTCTGTTGTTTCTATTATATGGAAGCGGAAATCAAAGATGATAATTTTGTATGTCCACATCGGTTGCAGAAAGGTATTTCAGAAGCTAGAGTCGGCTATTGGGTTGTGCGGAAGTTACTGAATATGGTTGAGCTGAAAAAATAAGAAAAGCCCGCTAAAGATTCTTCTCCAACGGGCTTTCTTGTTTTATCTGAAGTGAATTGTTTTAGATCTTGTTCGCACGTTTGCGCTCTATTTCGTCCAAAATGACTTTACGCATACGCATTGCTTTCGGGGTTACTTCTACATATTCGTCTTCCTTGATGTACTCCAATGCTTCTTCGAGTGAGAACTGAACGGGAGGAATCAGACGAACTTTATCGTCCGAACCGGAAGCACGCATATTGGTCAACTTCTTTGATTTGGTAACGTTGATAACCAAGTCATTGTCGTGAGAGTGTTCACCTACCACCTGTCCTGCATAGACTTCATCCTGCGGGAAGATAAAGAATTTACCGCGATCCTGCAATTTGTCGATAGCATAAGCAAAAGCGGTTCCGCTTTCCATGGCAATCATAGAACCATTGGTACGACGTTCGATTTCTCCTTTGTATGGCTGGTATTCTTTAAAACGGTGTGCCATAATAGCTTCACCGGCAGAGGCGGTCAGCACATTGGTACGAAGACCAATGATCCCACGTGAAGGCATATCAAATTCGAGATTGATACGTTCGTCCGTATTTTCCATTTTGACCATTTCACCTTTACGGCGGGTTACCATATCAATAATCTTACTGGAATATTCTTCCGGTACGTTGATTGTCAGTTCTTCAATCGGTTCGCATTTTACACCGTCTATTTCTCTGTAGATAACCTGTGGCTGACCTACCTGCAATTCGTATCCTTCGCGGCGCATTGTTTCAATCAGTACGGAAAGGTGAAGTACACCACGGCCGGAAACAATCCATTTACCATCCTCTTCACTCTTCTTTACGCGAAGAGCCAGATTCTTGTCGAGTTCCCTCATCAAACGGTCATGGATGTGGCGTGAAGTTACAAACTTGCCGTCTTTTCCGAAGAACGGAGAGTCGTTGATGGCAAATAACATACTCATTGTCGGTTCGTCGATTGCAATAGGTGGCAATGCCTCCGGATTTTCGAAGTCACAAACAGTATCTCCGATTTCAAATCCGTCGATACCTACCAATGCACAAATATCTCCAGAAGAAACTTCACTTGTTTTTACACGGCCTAGACCTTCGAATACATGAAGTTCTTTAATTTTACTTTTAAGCATATCACCGTTGCGCTTTACAAGCGTTACGTTCATACCTTCTTTTAATGTACCGCGATGCACACGACCTACGGCGATACGTCCGGTATAAGAAGAATAATCCAGAGAAGTAATCAACATCTGCGGAGTACCTTCTAACTGTGTCGGAGCCGGAATGTTCTCGATGATACAATCCAGTAGCGGAGTGATCGTTTCAGTCGGCTTCTGCCAATCGGTGCTCATCCAGTTGTTCTTGGCAGAACCATAGATAACGGGGAAATCCAATTGATCTTCCGTAGCGTTGAGGCTGAACATCAAGTCGAAAACCATTTCGTATACTTCTTCCGGACGGCAGTTCGGCTTATCTACCTTATTGACTACTACAATCGGTTTCAAACCAATTTCCAATGCTTTTTGCAGCACGAAACGAGTCTGGGGCATCGGACCTTCAAATGCGTCGACCAGCAGAATACAACCATCGGCCATATTCAATACGCGTTCAACTTCACCACCGAAGTCACTGTGTCCCGGAGTATCAATAATATTAATTTTAGTACCGTTGTAGTTAATGGAAACGTTCTTGGAAAGAATCGTTATACCACGTTCGCGCTCCAAGTCGTTGTTATCCAGGATAAGTTCACCACTATTTTGATTGTTGCGGAACAAATTTCCGGCCAACAGCATTTTGTCAACCAGCGTTGTTTTCCCATGGTCAACATGGGCAATGATTGCAATGTTTCGAATATTTTGCATATAATACCTATTATTTGGCTGCAAAGGTACGAAAATAGGATTAGAAATATATGCTATACTCGCATTTTTTTCTTGTAAAACGTTGTGGGATATAAAGATAATGCCTATCTTTGCACGCTCAAAAGAATATTTACTATATCAAAATTCTAAAAATTATGTATTTAGACGCTGCTAAAAAGCAAGAAATCTTCGGAAAGTACGGGAAGTCTAACACTGATACTGGCTCAACTGAGGCGCAGATAGCTTTGTTTTCCTACCGTATTTCTCGTCTGACTGAGCACATGAAGCTCAACAGAAAAGATTATAGTACAGAGAGAGCCTTAACAATGTTGGTAGCTAAACGTCGTCGTTTGCTCGATTACTTGAAAGCTAAAGATATCACAAGATATCGTGCTATTGTTAAAGAACTCGGTTTGCGTAAGTAATCTACTTGCCGCGAAAAAATTGAAGAAGCCGTTTCTCATTATGAGGAACGGCTTTTTAGTTTCTCCCTTTTTCTATCGGATAGTCATATTTTCTTTGGTTATAATTGTGCTCATCTAAAGATTTTGTTATTTTTGCAACTTAATTATTATAATTTATCACCTTTGACAACTAAAATGCTTACAATATGGATACAAGTAAAATTGTAGGAGAGAAAATTAAGTCACTCCGCGAAGATAAATCAATAACCATAGAAGAATTGGCGCAGCGTTCTGGTTTGGCTATGGAACAGATTGAGCGTATCGAAAATAATATCGATATCCCTTCTCTTGCTCCGTTGATTAAGATTGCTCGTGTATTGGGTGTACGGCTGGGGACTTTCTTGGACGATCAGGACGAAGTGGGGCCGGTGGTATGCCGTAAGAAAGAGGCAAAAGACGCTATCAGCTTCTCCAATAATGCGATTCACTCACGCAAACACATGGAATACCATTCTTTGTCCAAATCGAAAGCCGACCGTCACATGGAGCCATTCATCATTGATGTAATGCCAACTGAAGATACCGACTTTGTTCTTTCTTCTCATGAGGGAGAGGAGTTTATCATGGTTATGGAGGGCATCATGGAAATCAGTTATGGAAAGAATACATACCTTCTGGAAGAAGGCGATAGTATTTATTATGACTCTATCGTTCCTCACCATGTACATGCTTACGAGGGACAGGCTGCAAAGATTCTGGCAGTAGTTTATACACCGATTTGATGTTATGTAAGAACCAAGATTTAAGTATATCGTATGCAATTATTTGACCGTACTTTGGGACAGTGGCTGGAACACTGGGCTGAAGAGACTCCTGATAAGGAATATATCGTATATTCTGACCGCAATCTTCGATTTACCTGGAGCCAATTGAATCGTCGCGTAGATGATATGGCGAAAGGACTTATCGCCATTGGCGTGGAACGAGGCACCCACGTAGGTATTTGGGCTGCTAATGTTCCCGATTGGCTTACATTGCTTTATGCTTGTGCTAAGATTGGTGCCGTATATGTCACTGTGAACACGAACTATAAACAGTCAGAGTTGGAATATCTTTGCCGGAACTCGGATATGCACACACTTTGTATCGTAAATGGCGAGAAAGATAGTGATTTTGTGCAAATGACGTATACTATGCTTCCCGAATTGAAAACTTGCGAACGCGGGTATTTGAAAAGCGAACGTTTCCCATATATGAAAAATGTAGTATATGTCGGACAGGAGAAACATCGCGGAATGTATAACACGGCGGAAATCCTGTTGCTGGGAAATAATATCGAGGATAGTTGCCTAAATGAACTTAAAAGTAAAGTTGACTGTCACGATGTGGTAAATATGCAATATACATCAGGAACTACCGGTTTTCCGAAAGGGGTAATGCTTACACATTATAATATAGCTAACAATGGTTTCCTGACCGGTGAGCACATGAAGTTTACGGCAGATGATAAACTTTGTTGCTGTGTTCCGTTGTTCCATTGTTTCGGGGTTGTATTGGCCACCATGAACTGCCTGACTCATGGTTGCACGCAGGTAATGGTAGAGCGTTTTGATCCGTTGGTTGTGCTGGCTTCCATTCATAAAGAGCGTTGTACGGCGCTTTATGGAGTGCCTACTATGTTTATTGCCGAGTTGCATCATCCGATGTTCGACTTGTTTGATATGTCTTGTCTTCGTACAGGTATTATGGCAGGCTCTCTGTGTCCTGTTGAATTGATG
>ERZ773173.1059-NODE-1059-length-27283-cov-3.103900_pt1 | contig 27283 bp, 26 predicted proteins | sample MGYA00580535_ERZ773173 | MGnify/ENA primary metagenome ERZ773173 (study PRJEB29015, sample SAMEA2737856) | human gut metagenome | biome: human gut; feature: human-associated habitat; material: faeces | place: China | collected 2012 ...
ATATTCTCAGGAAATTTTTCACCGCCGACGAGAAGCCGTTTTACTTTATTAAAGATAGCGCAGTTTCCTCTGAAATATATATATATATTTGTAAGCAGGGAAGGTGTCATCTGAACAATATCAATAGAATATTCGTCAATGAACGAGGCTATTTTCTTCGGATTATTCTGTAAGTGCATATCCATGAACACTACTGTCAGACCATAATAAAACGACGCTATGGATTCAAGAAATGATATATCAAAATTAAAAGCCGTATTAAGCATTATTTTTCCGTTATCCTCAGATATCATTATCTCTTTTATTGAAAAAATAAAATTATATGCCGCCTCTTTTCCGATAACAACACCCTTTGGAACTCCGGTTGTTCCCGATGTGTATAAAACATATGAAACATCTTCGTCAAATAAAGGTGATTCTTCTTTGCAGCAATAGATATTAAGAGCGTCGTATCTGCCGCATACGAAATAATTTTCAAGGTCAAATTCTTTTGCTTTTTCAGCAGTCGTAATTATATACTGAGGTCTTGAATTACTGATGATATGACCTATTCTCGTTTTTTTCTCATTAAAATCTATATTGCAGTATGCAATGTTCAAAGAAAAAAATGTAAGCATCAATTCAATCTGTTCAACGCACCGTGGAGTAACAAGCAATACAAGTGATCTTTCCTTTATGCCTGTTTCTTCTTTCATATATAAACAGGCTCTGTCAATTTTGTCTTTAAGTTCTTTATATGATATAATATTTCCGTTGTTTATCATAGCTGTTTTTCCATTTTTCGCACTTTCTGCTATTGAGTTTATCAAATTGTATTCCATATTAAAAACCTCAAAAATCTTTTTAATGCAGTATCTATAAAATCATCAGTTGAGACTTGTATAATACCGCGTCGGTTATATCTCATTAATTTTTATGACTCAAAATATAATTTATTATTTTAGAAACTGTATTTACAGACTCAACCGATAAATCACTGTAACCGAATTCTATATTATATTTATCCTCTAACAAAACTATAAGCTGAATACAATTTAAGGAATTAAGCCCGATTTCAATCAAATCATCGTCAGCCTGTATTGCCTTTCCGTTACTGTCTACAAAAGAATTATCAACGATCAGATCTATTATTTCTTTTTCCATAATTATATATCGCATACCCTCCTGACTATTTAAAAATCATCGGTTTAATACCATATTATTCCAATCATCTTTATTAACTTGCTGAGCGCCCAGATAATTACAGAATCTATTCATTCCTTCTTCTAATTTTTCAATTAATCTGTCATTTATTTTTATTCCGTCTTCCCACCACCAGTTTTCAAGTCTCAGTTCTTCTTCTCCGCGATACTGTTTAGGCTCAAATCTTCCGATAAACTGATTGCCGTATAACACAGGCAGAACATAATATCCGAATTTTCGCTTAGCTACGGGAGTATATACTTCCCAGCTATAATCAAAATCAAAGATATCTCTTATCATTTTTCTGTCCCACAAAAGATTGTCCAATGGCGCTAAAAATTTGACTTCTTTTTTTGTCGACTTCTTATTCAGATATTCTGTATCTTCGCTTCTGATATAAAACGGATTTTTAACGGATTCCACATAGAACTCTTCTATTTCACCTTTTTCTAAAAGTCTCTTTATTTTAGAATTTCTAATATCGGAATCGGATATAAAATGTCCTAGCCATCCGCCTCCGTTGCAAGCCCAAAGCATTCCGACAGAACCTATCCTTCTTTTTACATACCATTCGTAAAATTCATCATCGGATTGAAAAGGATCGCTTTCCTCAAGAATTTCTTTTTTGAGCAGTTTTTCTGTAAATTCGTATGTTCTCTGAACATTATTTTTTGAATATATTCCCAGTTCTCCGATATTGAATAAATAATCCATTGCTGCACTGGCTAATTTTTTACTTCCCCATTTGCCAGGATTACATACTCCGATATCAATTGAACTCGACTGTGAAGGACCGTGTTTCTTGATATGTTCTCTCACTTCATCCAGATGTTCCAACGCCTGAAGAGAATTTCTTCTTGCTAAAACCGCCTCTATTTCTTTTCCTTTAGAAGCCCTTAAACGCTTGAAGTAAGGCCAGTCTTTTTGCAAATACAAAGCCATCATTTTATCCCATGCGTCAATAACAGTTCTTTTTTGGTAAAGCAGTTTATAAAGCATATCGGCATGATAACCTTTTACTCTTGACTGTAATGTAAGATCAGCGTTTCTTCCTACCACATTCAATGGATCATACTGTATGCATCCTACCTTTTCAAAATAGGATATTACGCCTTTTTCTTGGGTGTACCTACAGGCAGTATTCAGTCCCTGATAATTTATCAGAAAATTACGGGCTTCCTTTACAGATAAAACCTGATTCCTTTGAGTACTCATATTTTTTTACCTCTTCTCTTATGAAGTCTGACTTAACTGCTTCAGCACGATATGCGCTGATTATCTCTGATACCATTTTGCCTGTTCAAAGTACATCTTAGCATAAAATCCGTTCTTTTCTATAAGTTCATTGTGTGAACCGTCCTCAATTATCTTTCCTTCATTAAGTACGATAATTCTGTCAGCAGATTTGACTGAACCCAATCTGTGAGTTACTACAAGGACTGTCTTACCTTCTGAGATACGGGCAAATTGCTTATACACGAATGCTTCTTCGATAGGATCGATTGCCGCCGTCGGTTCGTCCAGCACAATAAGGTCATGTTCACGGTAAATACCTCTTGCTATAGCCAGTCTCTGCCATTCGCCTCCCGATATATCGATTCCATGAAATTCTTTGCTCAGAACTGTATCCAGATGATTATCTATTCCGTTCTTTTTATAATCGAATCCGGCATCGTCAAGTTTTCCTCTGAGATAATTTTCATCTTCTTTACGGTCGAAATCACTCAGCATAACATTTTCGTCCAATCGAAGCTTATACTTTCCGAAATTCTGGAAAACAGATGATATTCTTTTTGCAAAACTCTTTGTACTCCAATTGGTCGTATCTCTTCCGTTGATATAAACTTTTCCGTCAGTGGGCTTGAATAATCCCATAATTATTTTTACAAGAGTAGTTTTTCCTGAACCGTTAACGCCTACAATTGCTACATGGCTTCCCTTTGGGATTGCTAGTGAAACATTGTCTATTGCTTTTCGGTCTGTATACGGATAACCGAATGAAACATTCTCAAGTTTCAGATCGCCAATTGATTCGATAGAAGCGTCTTCTCCCTTAAATTCAGGAAGCTCAAGAAAATCATATAGTTTTCCTGCAAGGTTGGCGTGTTCATAAATAGTTCCGAACAGTTCAATCATTTCTTTCATTATGTCCATAAGTTTGTTCAGCGAATAATAAATTGCAGCAAAGAAGCCAAGGGTAATACTCCCTTCTATAAGATAATAAGTCAGGAGGGCAAACGAACCGATATGTCCTATATATGTAAGCAAAGTAAGAAAGCATTCGATTTTTGAGGTCTTTACCTGAACTTTCCACTGTTTGCCGTTAAACTCTTCTACTTTATTTCGATAACATTTAATAAAGTAAGGAATTGCTCCAAGTGTTTTCGTCTCTTTATAATACATTTTATCTATTAGACATTGCTGATAATATCCGCTCTGTCTGCTGCATTCTACGGTACTCTCCTGTAAACGGTACAACTGAGTTCCTTTTATGTATTGTGATATTACTTTAGGAATAAAGATAAGTATACAAAGCACAAACAGCATCGGTTTGACTGAGACAAGATATATTCCGACGCTTATAAAAAAGATCGCATAATAGATAACGCCATTCAAAAGATTTATCGTGGATTCCACTGCATGTCGTACACCGCCTATTGCCAGATTTATCTTATCATAAAGCTTGACAGATTCAAAATCAATCAAACTGAGTCTGCCGGCCTTTGCGTTCATGTCTTTCAGGATTTTGCTCATAAATGTGTAAAAATAAGATTTATTAATGTAATTCTGGAGTCCTTTGAAAACACTGAGCAAAAAGAAAAGCAATCCTGTAATAAGGATAATATTATCTATATCGGACCAGTTTCCGTTCTTGCTTATATCTGAAACAGAATCGAACAATAACTGTAATATATTAATTGATAAAAAATTGAAAACTGCCAATAATATACAGACAATAAGATAAACGATAAAAAATCCCGGCAGCCTCTTAAAACCGTATTTCATCGTTCTGTGTATTACTTTATAAAAAGGTAATGTTTTATTTTTCATCATACCACTCCCTCTGAGTATTAAACATTGTTCTGTATAATAAGCAATCGTTCATTAATTCGTCGTGTTTTCCAAGTCCGACAACTTTTCCGCCGTCCAATACCAATATTTTGTCTGATAATTTGGTTGATCCCAATCTGTGCGAGATAAATAATGTAGTGCTGTTCTTTGATATTTCAGAGTATTTTTTATAAAGTCTGCTCTCCTCGAGCGGATCCAATGCAGACGTAGGTTCATCGAGAATTCTGACAGCCTGTTCTTTCATTAATGAACGTGCAAGCGCAATACGCTGCCACTGTCCGCCTGAAAAATCTATTCCGCCCTCTAATACTTTTCCTAAAGGAGTTTCATAACCTTCTTCGAGATCGTCAATAATTTCTTTTATTCCGGCATATTCAGCAGCGCTTTCAATTTTTTCCATATTATCCGCATTTTCTTTATCGCCTAACCCGATATTGTCTTTTATTGAAATGGAATAACGTGCAAAATCCTGATATACAATAGAAAAAAAAGAATAAAGCTGTTCTTTTGAATATAATTTGATATTCTTTCCGTTTATAAGTATTTCACCGTCGTCTATGTCATATAATCCAAGCATAAGTTTTGTAAGCGTACTTTTACCTGAGCCGTTTTTTCCGACAATAGCATAGTGAAGTCCTTTCTCTATATTAAAACTTACTCCATTCAAAATCATATTGTCAGTACCCGGATATTTAAAATATACATTTCTGAACTCTATTGTCTGAATATCCTCATTTTCTGCCTGAATACCGCCGTTTGTCTCGCTGTCCTCGTCAAGCTCCATGAACGATGTCATATCTTTCAGATATTCGTTATCTTCTGTTAAAGAACATATAAGATCAGGTATCTGAGAGGTAAATGCGTCTTCAAGCTGAAACAGAACTGTTATAAGTGATATGAAAAGACCTATTGTTATCTGTCCTGTTTTAAGATAATTCAATGATACAAATGCAATAACAATACAAACGGCAACAACAATGCTTGTAAGCAGTTTATTTACAACGAACCATTTTTTACGCACACCAAGCTCCATATTCGCTGATTTCATAAATAATCCTTCAAATTGTTCGTTATAATGCTCACTGTAATCAAACAGATTTCTTTCAGCCGCCATGTCACGGCCTCTCAGCATATTAAACTCAATATAATCCGACTTTCTCGAAACTTCACTGTTCCAGCGTACTTTTTCATAAACTTCCTTACTCAGGAAAAAGGAACATATGAAAATAGGCAATGCACTTACAAATGATACAGGAATAAACCACCATGAAATACTCCATATTGTTCCCGTCAGACCTGCTGTGAAAATTATTTTCGAAATAACATCAGTCAGATGATCGAAAGCCGTTTCGATAGTCGATAATCCCGGCCAGTTAATAATTCGATTTATCAGATCACATGTGTCCTCTTTTTCAATATATTCATACTTTAAATGTACGGTTCTCTCTATAATTTCCGGATAGAATTTAGAACGAAGTCCGATATTTATCTTTTCTTTAAACAACCTGACGCCGATAGTATAAAAATGCATGACCAGAAGTACAATCGTCAGGCCTGCTATATTCAAAAGTACTTTATTAAAATCAGTTTTTTCAGAGACATAAGTCATCAAACTGTCTATAAAATTAGCATTGAGAATAACGAGCGCAGAAGGAAGCAATGCTGCAATTGTTACTAAGATCAGTATTCCACAGCAAGCTGTGGGATTACATTGAAAACAAATCTTTAATGTGTCAATTAAAGTATATTTCTTTTTTTTAAGCATGATCCACCTCATTAACATTTTCTTTTGTAAATATTTATTTAGGGCGACGTCGCACAAAGAACGTATGGTGATTTTGTACGGTATAAATCTGCATATTTCTTTAATATATGGCAATTTACTTCTTGTACTTTATCGAGCGATATTTAACTCAAAATTTTTCAGCGCCGAAAATAAAACTGCTTGAAATACGTCTTATAAATGCGGTCGGCATTTATAAATTATTATTTATTGTTATATGATCCATGTCTTCTTTCACACTTAAATTTTTGCAAACCAAAAGATTTTCTTGCTCCGATTCCTCAAAGCCGTTGAACATGAGCATAATTTTCATCATTCGATTCTTTTCATTTGAAATAAACTCTGCAAAAAGCTTCTTGTTATGTTTTTGTACCTCTTTTTTTATCACATTCATAAGGATACTTCCGATTCCTCTTGACATAACTCTGCATGACAATAAAAACAGCTTTATTATTACATTATCTTCTTTCATTTCCAATAATATAATACCGATTTTTCCGTATGAACCAAAACGGTCTTTCAAACTCACAATAAGTAATTTATAATTATCCGAATCTATAAGTTCGCACAGTTCCTCATATGTATATGTATATCCTGTCGAATTCAACTGATGTGTACGTACTGTAAGTTCCTCAACTCGTTTTATATCTTCAACAGTTGCATAAGATACATCAACATACATGTTCAGACTTTTCAAAAATTCAACCGAAGAACCTTTATATGATTCCTCTTCTTCTTTTCGCTTGATGTCGTTCATATACATAATTCTGCGGTTTCTGGAATCAGATGTTATAAAACGAGGTTGAAATTCGTCTCTGTTTAATATTCCCGAAACTTCATTTGCATTTATACAAAGCGCCTCAGGATTACTGAATGAAACTTCTTCAAGTTCAAACTGCTGATCGTCAATAAATGTTATCGAATCCATTCCGATATTTATCTGTTCCCTGATTTTCCGAACAGATTCTGATTTTGCATCCCATGTTATCTGAGGATATAGAAAATACTCATCCAAACCGAATTCACGGAGTTTAGCCATAGCATCGTCATAATTATTTTTACTGGCGACAGATTGCAGGATTCCTCTTTTATCCAATTCCTCTATAATTTCTTTTATATTGTCGTTGAGTTTTACTTCCTTATCTTCCGACAATACTCCATCCCATATCGTATTGTCCAAGTCCCATATAACACATTTTATTTTTTGTACCATATCGTATAACGCCACCTTTTTTCAGACTTCGGGATCAATAGTTTCCGCCTATTATTATTTCATGCATCTGTGATGAGCCTTCAATAATTTCATTGATTCGAGCATCCCTGAAATATCTCTCTATCGGATATTTATCGCAGCATCCATTTGCTCCGAATAACTGAACCGCTAAATTTGTAACTTTGCTGGCAACTTTAGTTGAAAAATACTTTAAAGACATTGTTTCCAATATTGAATTCGGCTCACATTTTTCACGTATCTCAGCAACTTCCTTACAATATGTCTCAGATGCTCTAGTCAGTACTATCATTTTAGTAAGCATCTCCTGTACCAGCTGATATTCTTTAATGCTTTTGCCAAACTGTTTTCTTTCGGAAGCATATTCTCTGCATAATGAAACACAAGCCTCCGAAATTCCAAGACTTGTCCATGCGATTGTATATCTTCCGTAATCAAGACATGACGGGATAATAAATTTAAGACCGGCTTCTGCTGAACCGATCATATTTTCCAGTGGTACTTTAGTATTGTTAAATGTGATATTTCCAACCATTGAGGCTCTTACGCCAAGCAATCCCTCTATAGGCTGTCTTTTTATTGTTTTATCATTTTCAACAAGTACTCCGACAATATTTCCCTCATATTTTGCAAATACCAAGTAAACATCCGCTGTCATACCTAACGTTACCCATGTTTTTCTTCCGTTTAATACAAAGCAGTCATTTTCTTTTTTGATTTCTGCCTCTAAATTTCCGGCATCGCACCCTGCTTGTTCCTCTGCAAGCGCAAATGCGCTTATCAGTCTGCCGCCTGAAAATTCAGGAAGCCATTTTTTCTTCTGTTTTTCACTGCCCCATCTCAATACCGCAAGCTGTACCATTCCCTGAACAGTAAAAATGCTGCGGATTGAAGAACTTGCTTTTGCAAACTCTTCACTAAGTATTCCTATTTGCAGCATTGAAAGCTCTGAGCCTCCGTATTTTTTGGGAACATTAGCGCCCAAAAAGCCTTCTCCTGCAATTTTTTCAAACAGGCTTCGATCAACGAATTTCTGTTTTTCACATTTTTCAGCATAGGGAAGTATATATGAAGCTAAAAATTCTGATATCTGCTCTTTATATTCCTCATATTCCGGCACAAATCCCATATTAATATCTATGGTAATTTAAAAATTCAAATTACCGGTACGCTCCTTTCTTTAAAACTGAAAATTAAGAAAACACTGCGCAAAGAGCATTGTGCTGTACTGACATTGCTTATTAAATGAAACATAGTAAAATTACAAAAAATTCTGCTATTCCGTGTAGCCATCGGACATCATATTCTTAATGCTTTTTGTTTATTTTCAATATATGAAACAATAGATCTGATATTTTTAAAGTTGTCAGCCTTTAAATCTTTGCCGTCTATATGTATGTCGAATTGTTTTTCAAGGAAAATAACAAGTTGCATTGCAAATAATGAATTGACGATTCCTCCCTCGAATATATCATCATCATCGCCTATTGTTTTCCTTCTTGATACTTTCAATATAAATTCTTTTAATTTCTGATAGATCTCATTTTCCGTATTCATTTTATTTACTCCTTTTTACACTTCATAACGGTAAAATCCCTTACCGCTTTTACGACCTAACTCATTGACTCTTACCATATCTTTCAACAGTGGACAGCAACGGAATTTTTTATCTTTATATTTATCATATAATACCTGCAATGAATTTGTAACCGTGTCCAATCCGATCAGATCGGCAGTTTCCAGCGGTCCCATTTTATGTCCGTAACAGCTTCTGAATATATCATCTATCTGTTCAGGCGTCGCTACTCCTTCATATACAAGATATGCAGCTTCATTCATCATAAGATGTGATATTCTGTTTGACACAAAGCCTACCGAATCATTTATAACAATGCTTCGTTTTCCTATTTTCCGTATCAGATCATTGGTCTTTTCAATAGTTTCATCAGTTGTTTTCTTTCCTCTGATTGCTTCAACTGTAGGTATCAGCGGAACAGGATTCATAAAATGTACGCCTATAACCTGTTCCATACGATCAGAAAACGAAGCTATTTCCGTGATAGAAATACATGATGTGTTAACGCAGAATATACATTCCTTTTTGCAGATCAAAGATATTTTTTCATATACCTTTTTCTTTTCTTCCAGTATCTCTGGAATGTTTTCTACAACAAAGTCCACGTCTTTTAATAGGCTGTAGTCTGTTGTAAATGTAATATTGTCCATAAAATTTTCATTATCGAAATTTTCATTTATAAAACTGTATCCGTAGAATTGTTCGTTCATATTCTGCTTTGCTTTATCAAGTATCGATTCGTTCAGGTCGATAAGAATAACGCGAAAACCATACTGTCCAAGCGTAAGCGCCACGCCTTGCCCCATTACGCCCGCACCAATAACGCCAACCGATTCTGTCATATATATGCTCCTTTTAAGTGATTAGATTTACTCTCCGGTTCAAATCATATAAAGAGTAATAAAACCGTTTTTCTTCTGCCATAATCTGTTCCATTATTATGAGTATCTTTTCATAATCATCATTTGTATTTTTTATAGTACATTTTATTATCAATGACAGAATAATTTTCCATGATTTCATGGTTTTTTCAAGCGCATCCTGAGTATTTCTGACTGATATTATCGGATATTCATCCTCTACACGTTCAAGGAACCAATAAAACAATTCCTTTCTTGAATAAATGAAATATAACTTTTCATACATATACTCCAGAAATTTAACTCGTTTCTGACCTTTTAATGACATATTATCTTCAAGGAATACCGAGATTTCATTTATTGCACGATAGCCGTTCAATTCGCCTTTTACAGTGTTTTTATCAGAGTTAACCTGATAAAACTTGTTCAGAGTTTTTTCAAGCTGATTTTTTATCAGTTTAATTTCATCTTCGCTGAAATCACTGCGGCAGATAACTGAACTCTGATAATTAATAGGTATTCCGCTTAAAATGCCGTCATGGTCATTCAGAGAATTTCTTGCCATATCCAGCTCATTTTTAGTTATCTCACCCTTGAAATACCATGAAGGATACCAGTCTATCACATAAATTTTATCGTTTTCTTCTTCATATCCTGCTATTATTATCGAGTGAATAGAATGTTTTTTATAATAATAGGGTGTATATTTCAGATAATAAACATCTACGGCTACCACAACCGGTATATCCTGCTTCAAATATTCTATGTCGGACTTCCATATTTCATCGCACGATTTAATTGTTTTATCGACTTTGAGTATTTTTTTATCAAACGGAGACAGCAAATTATCATTTATGTTTCCGATTTTAAAATCAAATCCCCATTTCAGATCATCATTTTTTAAAAATATCCAGTCCAATGAATAATTTATATAAAATTCAGGATTTTTCACCTTATAATAACGCAATATATTTAAATAACAATTTTTGTAACAAAAATATTGAAATGAATCATGAAAAACCTGTTCCTCTTTATAAATATCAAATATTAAATTTTCACTTTTATCAGACATTTTTATCCCTTCATTACTTTTTCAACATGCTTCAGTATATTGTTGACAGTAGAAAAATCTTCGATCTCGACGTCATCGGTAATAAGCGGTTTTTCAATTATATCCTCAATTCCTGTAATTATCTGGATAAGCACAAGAGAAGTAACGACTCTATTTTCAACCAATTCGACATCGTCATCAATACTGATTCCGGAAACATTCTCTCCCTGTATTTTATTATAAATAAATTTCCTTATAACGTCCATATTTTTATTTTCCATTATACGTTCACCTCAGCTAAATCTCTGGAAACCATAACTGCATATGCATTATGATTATGAATTGATTCGTAATTTTCAACATTTACTGTGAAATCCGAATATCTGTTGTTTTTCTGTAAGTTGATAGTTACATCTCTTACGATATCCTCGACAAATTTTGCGTTTTCATATGCATGCTCTGTCACATATTTTTCGTCTACTCGCTTTAAAAGTGAGTACAACTGGAAAGATGCGGATTCTTCTACACGTCTGATAACGTCAGGTATTGCTTCTACATCGGTATTTTTTAATGCAACGCTTACAAGACCGCGCTGATTGTGCGCGCCGTATTTACTGATGGATTTTGAGCACGGACATACAGATGTGATCGGAACTTTTACATCTATCTCAAACTGTGCGGGTCTTGATTTTGTTAGGCTTGCTTTTATCCTGCACTGATAATTCATTCTTCCCATATTCTTACTGACAGGAGCTTTTTTCATGATAAAATATGTAAAATCCATTTCTGTATATGCGTTGAATCCTTCTAATCTATCCAATATCTCATCCAAAAGGGCATAGATGGATTTATCATCAATAACTCTGTTCCATTCATTCATACTTTCAACAAGACGGCTCATATGAATTGCTCTTTTATCAGCTGACAAGTCAACAGCAAGCATCATATTTGCCACGCTTGAATTGACTTCACCGTTAAAAATATATGTTACCGGAACAACCACGTCTTTAATTCCGACGTGTCGTAAATATATTTTTCTTGTTTCCTGAGTTTTCTGAACGTCCGGCAGTTTATTATTTTCATTTACAAACTGAGCGCTCAATATATCTCCTCCTTTAAACTTTTATCTTGCAATTTCTGCATAGCGCTTGCTTGTTTCGTAAAGTCGTACTCTGCAAATTTTGCAACTCTTGACTTCTAATGCATTCTTTCATTCCCATTTTATTTTTCTTTTCGTCCGACCAGATACAGGTTTTCATCCTTGATAAAGCCGATATCTTTTGTGTAATACCAGCCTTCATTGTCAACTGCCGGAACTTTCTCGCCATTTATGACATAATACTGTGATACGGTCTCTCCTCGTATCAATATCTCATAGTAGCCGCTTCGTTCTGTAGGTTTATATCTGATCTCAATATCAGAAATTTGTTTTCCAACGCTTGTTAATGTTTCCTGATCCGGTTTCTTATTTACGCATATGGTACTGACTTCCATCATTCCATAAAGCTGACACGGGAATATATCAGATACAGCGTAAAAATTTTCTCCCGTTTCCCTGCTTAAAGGTGAACCCGAGCAAAGAAAATACTTATTGTATATGAACGAAAACTTTTTTCCTTTAAGTTCAGAATACATACAGTCATAAATCTCAGGTACTCCAAGAAATACATTGGGTTTTAAGTCGTAATAGTTCTTTATAAATTCACTGAATTCAAACCACCTCTGTATATATATCGTTGCACCGCATCTGATAGGAGCGATCACTCCCATAGTAAGACCATATCCATGACATAACGGTATAGGAGCAAATATTACATCTGACGATTCATAGTTCATTGTCTCAATGATATTAACAGAATCTCTGTCGAGATTTCTGTGAGTACGATATGCCATTTTAGATAAATTAGTAGTTCCGGACGAGCTTTGCATCAATGCGGGAAGTGATTCATCACTGCAAAGCTTTTCTTCCCCATCACTTATTAAAGCGGCATTCTTTTCCTTTACCACACAGTCTGTTTTCAGAAGTATCCTATATTTATCCGATAGTCTCGGATATTCCTTTTCTATATGTTTAAATACATAGCTTTCAACAATAATAGTATCCAGCGCGCCGTCAATAAATTTTCTCTCCAGCTCCAAAACTGTCCACTGAGGATTTAATAAACAGGTAATATTCTGATTTTCAGATAATGCATAGAGACATATTACATATTCTATAGAATTGTGAAGTACAAGACCGACTCTTTCACCGGGTTTCACATCCAGCTGTTTCAGATTATTCTGTGTATTCCTTACGAAATTAAACAGTTCACGGTAGGAAATGGATTCATTTTTACATATAAGAGCAATTTTCTGAGGATTTTTATCTGCACTTTGCTTCAGCATTTCATATAAGTTCATAGCTTAATCCTCTAATTTTACTCTTACTTTTCCCATAAAGTCTTCATTATACGGATTGGATTTTTCCTTTGCTGAGTTAATGAAGGATTTGATATATGTTCTCCATTCCTCATCGCTGATGAATATTTCTGATATATTGCCTGACCAGAAAATACCTTCTTTAGTAAGTTTTAAAACGTCACCTTCCCATTTTGCCAGTCCGAGTTCAATAATATAATCGATTCTTTCACGGTATCTTTCATAATTAAGAATATTCTCTCGCTTTATCTCCATAAGTATCGGGAAGAATACCATTGTTCTGTCCTGATTCTGCTCTTCGCTGCAAACACAGCATAATTCCTTAGGATATTTCTCCTGTCTGATACGCTCTAAATATTCACGTATATCGCAGACATTCTTATATGCATAACCGTCAATATATCCTCTGGCAGATACTCCGACGCCTATAACGTTCCCGTTGCTGAGATATATCTTATCACCGATATGTACCTTTTCCTGGAATCTCGAATATGTATTGGTGATTATCTGCCTGTAACCGTGATCAAGCAGCCACTTGTCTCCGAGTTTGAACATCTTCATATTGTTTTCATTTGAAGGCTTGATTGTATATCTGCCTTCTTTATGAACAAGATTGTCAAGGTATGTATTCGGGAATAAAGCCATATTATAAATGTCGATATGATACGGATCAAGTTCTGTTACAAGCTCTAAATCACGGATAAAGTCCTCTTCTGACTGCTCAGGTAAATTATACATCATATCAATGCAATACTCAGTAAGACCGGCCTTTTTCAGTATCTTTACTCCGTTATAAATATCGTCAAGAGTTGCGCGGATATTCATATCTTTTCTGATAGATTCCTTAAATGTCTGTACACCAAAACTGATTCTGTTAATGCCTAATTCAAGCAGACCCTTAACATATTCTTCTGTCTTTATACAGTTGATAGAACCTTCCATTGTCCAGTTATCATTTACTTCAACTTCAAAACATTCCTTGATAACATTTACAATTTTTCTTAGATCTTCAATAGGAATCAGGAACGGATTGCCGCCGCCGAAATGAACGGATTCTATCTTTATCTTATTTAAATACGGTGCGCTTGCATATTTCTTTATTTCATAGATAATACCATCTACATAATCCTTTAAATAGCTATTGTAGCTGCTTACTCCGTGTAATTTATAATACGGGCAAAAAACGCATCCCGAATCACAGAACGGAATGTGGACGTATAAATTTGTCGGAGTATTGGAATCTCTGTTCTCATTTAAAAAGTCGAAAAATCTGTTGTCAGGATCGCCTGAATGTTTAACTTTTGTAAGTTTAGGAAACACCCAGAAATCGTCAAGTCTCTCTTTAAAATTAATCTTTCTCATATTAGAAAATACCTTTATAAACCTTTCTATGCTTCTTTTGAATTGTCCCAGATCTGCAATTGTAATCTATTGGCATATCTGAATCCGTATTTCACGCATTTTCTTACCATATTGCGCTGTATTCTTTCAAGTTCTTCTTTACAATCAGCCAGCGGCATTATCATTACATTTTCAAGCTGATATGTGCCTATTTTCTCCAGTATATCTTTTACCTCTTCAAAATCACTATCCAAATCACGACACACAAATTTGAGCTGATAATCATAATTTTTTATAAATTTTTTTATTACTTGTATATTAATACGTTTTTTATTATGTTGTTCTATTATATGATAATTACCGGACTTAAACGGTATCGAATTAGATAATTTTGGACTCATACTTACCAAGTCGCATTTAATATCAGAATATTTCGTACCATTTGTTTCCACAGTAATATGATAACCATTACTTTTAATTAATTCTGTAAACTTCACAAGTTCAGGACAAATAAACGGTTCACCGCCCGTGATTATTATATGCGAACAATGATAAGATTTCAATTTTGAAAGAAGCGTAATTTCATCATATACAACTGTTTCATTTTTCTTCAAAACTTCTTCCGTATCACACCACTCACAGTTCAGATTGCATCCGATCAATCGGAGCATAACGGATGGTACGCCTTGCAGTTTTCCTTCTCCTTGTATTGTTTTAAACATTTCGCATACTTTAATTTTCATTTCTTATTTTAAACAACCTTTTTATCATTTCATTTCGTTTATGCCATTCAGCTAGTAAATTCATACACTCCTCATGTAAAACGCCACCTTTCACTTCCAAAGAATAATGCATTTTCGGCAGTACATCATCAATGGAGATATCTATCTCATCAAATCCCAGCCTTGAAGATTCCGCTATTGATGTGCCATAAACCACTCTTGGGACATGCGCCCAGTTTATTGCACCCAGACACATGAGACACGGTTCTGTAGTTGCATAAAGTACTGATTTTTTCAGCGCGGCTTCCCCGTATAAATTTATAAGTTGATTCATTGCATTCATTTCAGCATGATTTAACGGATTTCTGCTTGTGAAGCATGAATTTGATTCCAGTATCACCGTATCCTGATAAACTATACAGCAGCCAAACGGATATTCATTACCGCGTATTTTTCCCTTAGCAATTTCAATTGCTTTCATCATATAGAATTCATCTTGTTCCAATCATTCAACCTCTTCCTTCTTCTTTTCAATATAAGACGCTATTGATTCAATAGTCTGATATTTTAATAGTTCTATAGGAGTAAGTTCGATATTGAACTTTTCAAGTTCAACACATATTTTTACAGCTGAAATGGAATCACCGCCTATTTCAAAGAAATTCGATGAGATATCTACTTCATCATAACCCATTATACTGAAATAAGACTGTGCTAATTTTTTTTCGATATCCGAATATATAGACGTTTTTCTTCCCTTTATCTTAACATTTTCTGTAATGTGATTGTTTTCAACAGCTTTCTGTTTATTGTTTACAAACAGTTCATTTCTGATATCTTCTGAAAAATTAAACGGAAGGTAATCAAGAAGATTATATATCTTACTTTCTGTGTTTATTTCTCCGACGATAACTCTGTTGATATCTGTACTGAGTATCTGCTGAATTGCCTGATAACCGACTTCAAACGGCATTTTTCTGAATATGGAAGTTTCTTCACTGTACATAAGGCTTTCTTCAAGAACAATTCCCATCCATTCAGGCCAACTTATTACTGTTGCGGGACGATTCTGTTTTCGCATGTATTCAGCGTAAGATTCAAGATATGTATTTGATGTTACATAACTGCTTACGCCGTTTCCCGATACTAAAGTCATCACTGAAGAAAACATTACGAAAAAGTCCATATCATCTTTCTGTGTAAGCTGATTCAGGAAATTTGTGCCATATATCTTTGGTCTCATGGATTTCTTAAATTCGTCCTCGCTTAAATCCACAATTTTTTCACTTAAATCATCTACGGCGAATTGAATAATTCCGTTTATCGGTCCGACCTGTGTCCTTATATTTTCCAGTAAAGATACTGTGCTTTCATAATCTGAAACATCGCAGCTATAGTAATGCACCTTGCAGCCAAGCTTTTCAAGCTTCAGGCACGCGTCTACCTTAGCGCTTAATTCGGTCGATTTCTCATTTGCACAAAATTCTTTCCATTTATCATGAGACGGCAGTTCTGTTCTTCCCACAAATACAACATTTGCTCCGGATTCAGAAAAAATGTTACTGAGCCTGCTTCCTATTCTTCCAAGACCGCCGACAAGAACATATACGCCATTCGGTCTGATTGATTTTTCAGGCTTTTCTCTGCTTATAAGGTCTGCCTTTCTGATACGCTCAACAAAACGTTCATGGTTACGATAACAAACCAGATATTCTTTGCTTTTTGTAAACATTTCATTTAATACCGATTCGACAGAAGTATTTTCATCAATATCTACACATCTTGTATTCATTAACGGTACTTCCCATTGAAGAGTCTTTGCCAAGCCGATAATACCTGCATTATCAGGTCTTATCTGACTTTCATTTCCGGAAACAGCATATGCATAATTGGTCAGCAATGTAATTCTTGTGCTTCTGTTTACTATATTAGCCAGTGATTTTATAAGCCTTAAAAATCTGTAAATTCCGCATTGAAGCCTTGTATCGATTTCCTTGTCTGGCTCCAGATTATCATCTGAATAAAGAGAACTGAATATGATATGTACATTTTTCATTTTCTCAAATTCATGGAATAATGAATCAAAACACTCTTCGGTATCTCTGATAACGTAATTGTATCTATCGGTCTGTTTTGTAGTCTCACCAAACGTTATACGAAATACATTTATATTTTTTTCCTTTAAAAGTGCAATAAGGTTTTCGGTAAAAATATCGCCGCATGAGAAACATATAACGTTTTCAACTAAATTTTCCTGTGTTTCATTCTTAGATAGAATATTTTTCACCCATGACGGTTCGTAATATCCGATCGGATTCTTAGCTGAAACAGGTGCGTGATCTGGAATGTCAAACCAGCATCTGTTCTTCTTGAAGGAGTATACGGGAATACTTATTTTATGTCCTTCTCCGCCGTGATAGATATTATCCCAATCTATTTTTTCACCGTTTACATATTTTACTGCAAGTAATTTTAAGCTTTCAGTATCAATTCCGATTTCTTTTTCATTTATCTTTTCTTCTCCATTTTCCAACATATTGACCGACATCCATACGCCTATGTCCGCCAAAGTTTCACTATTTAACACAGTGTTTTCCAACTTCTCAAGTTTTCTGCGAAGTGTTTCTTTACTATCAGCGGTGACTGCCAGACGATAATTGAAATCTGTTCTTCCTGTATTTGCCGTATAACAAATATCATTAATATCCGCATTTCTATTCCGCTTAATAAACCGGATATAATTCTTAATAAGCTGTCTCATCGAGTCTTTAGACTTTGCAGATAAAGTAAATAGCTGTTCGGAACGGCTGTCCGATTTCTTTTTTTCATCAGTTACATATGAATTTTTCGGAGCTTCTTCCAACAAAATATGGCAGTTGGTTCCGCTGATTCCAAACGAACTTACTCCGCAGCATCTGGGATAAGGACTTTCCCATTTCTTTAATTTGCCGTTTACATATACAGCAGAATTAATGAAATTGATTTTTCGGTTCGGCTGTTCAAAATGGATACTCGGAGGAAGTTCTTTGTTTTCGAGTGCAAGAGCAACTTTAATTACACTTGCAACTCCTGCCGCACCGATTGTATGGCCGATATTGGATTTTATCGAACCTACTCCGCAAAAGCCCTTCTTTGTTGTAAAATTCTTGAATGCACGATTTATTCCTGATATTTCAGTCGGATCACCTAACTTTGTTGCAGTTCCGTGCGCTTCAATATAACCGATAGTCTCAGGATCAATTTCTGCTTTTTTCCATACATCGACCAATACTTTTTCCTGTGCGGCCGCGCTTGGAGCCGTTATTCCGATTGATTTTCCGTCCTGATTGCTGGCGCTCGACTTGATAACCGCATATATATGGTCGTTATCTTTTAACGCCTGTTTTAAAGGTTTCAGTAAAACAGCGCCCGCGCCTTCACCCTGACCTACACCGTCACAGGAATCGTCAAACGTCCTTGCTTTACCGTCAGACGCAACGATTCCGATTGCATTGACAATAGTATTTGAAACAGGAAACGTAAAAAGGTTGATACCGCTTGCAAGCGCCATCTCACATTCACCTGACTGTATACTTTTACATGCAAGATGAATTGCGACCAGTGAAGAAGAACAGGCAGTATCAATAAGAATAGCGGGTCCGTGAAGATTTAAAAAATAAGATAAACGCGCGGGCAGCATTGCTGCCAAATTTCCTGCAAATGAATTATCTGCCAGTTCAGGACTTATATCTATAAGCAGATTCTGATATGATTTACTTGTATACTCTGCCGGACATCCCGTATAACATCCGACTTTCTTATTATTAAAATATTCTGTGGAATATCCAGAATCTTCAATTGCATTATAGGAAGTTTCCAATAATATTCTCTGGTTAGGATCCATTATTTTGGCTTCATTCGGAGGAATTCTGAAAAATTCAAAATCAAATTTATCAATTTCCTTTAAGTATGCCGCTTTTCTGTAAACAATATCTTTCTTATCCAGATTAAGATATTTCAGGTAATCTTCTATATCCTTTTTTCTTCCTTCAGGACAGTCTGTTACGCAGTCTTTTCCGACTCGTAAATTATCCCATAGTTCGTCAATATTGTCTGCATGTGAAAATCGTGCAGCCATACCAATGATTGCAATCTCTTCATAATTCATTTTTTCCATTTATTTAACCTTCCAGCCCAGATAATCAGGAAATAATTCATATAATCCGGTATCATATAAAATATCTTCCATAATTTGACTTTTTTCATTCGTACTAATTTTTTTACCGTTCAAAATTTGTATCAGACTGTCTAAAGAAAATTTCATATCTTCATAGGTCGGTTCAGCGTCACCTGATACAATACTGTTCTGTAATTCAATCAGCTGTTCATACGGCTTTTCTACATCTGTTCTGTAAGATTCATCGTTAAAGTTTTTGTTTTCTGAACTTACAGCGTTTACGGCACATCGTCTTATCAGTTTATGCTTTTCTTCAGCAGGTAAACGAAGCGGGTTAGACAGCCTCATGGTGATTTCTTTTATGTATTCCTGATCTTTACGGTCATCATCGGAATAAACTTCTATTCCCATATTATTGGTCATCATTAAATTACGAAGAATCGTCTGAGGTTTCATTTCAATGATATTATTTATTCCATTATCGGCAATATATTGAATTGATTTCAGCCACTGTACAGGTTTTACAAGCTGTTCGGATAACATTATGGGTATATCCTTTGAATCAGAATAACATTCACCAGTCAGATTCGATATAACAGGGTATTTGAATTCATGATACTGATAACTTTCAAGATTTTTTTCAAGGTCATTTCTTACTATATTCATCAAAGAACTATGAAATGGATTGCCTGTATTTACCTTCATAATTCTTCCGCCAAGTGTTTCTGCCTTTTTTGTAAAGTCATCCACTGCTTTACGATGCCCTGATATAACAATCTGTTCTTCAGAATTTATATTTGATATTTCGACAATATGATTTTCATACGAAAGTTCACGGCATATTTCGCTGACACGTTCAAGGTCGAGTCCCATGACCGCAGCCATATAACCATCTTCAATTAATGAGGAACCCGTCAATTTTCCGCGGACATCTACAATTTTTATTCCATCCGAAAAATCAATTGCTCCCGAACATACCAGAGCGGAAATTTCTCCTAAGCTATGACCGAGCAAATAGGAAGGCTGCCGATCCGTATTTTTCATAAAAACATGAAATCCTGATACACTTGTCGCAAGTATCGCAGGTTGAACCAGATCTGTTTTTGAAAGTTCTTCAATATCTCCCTCAAAACATAATTTTGCCAGATCATATCCTAAAATCGTACTTGCTTCATCAAACAGATCTCTGACTATTTTGTTATGCATATACATATTTTTTCCCATAGAAATGTACTGCGAACCTTGTCCCGGGAATGCAACTGCATATTTTTTCATAAGACGCTCCTTTTTTAAAAAAGCTAATTTTCCACTTATCCCTAATCGTATGTAAAATCTGAAAGATATTGAAATTTTTCAGTATCTTTTAATAATGTTCAATTTTTTCCAAAAGACAATTTAAAAATTCCTTGCAATCCTCAATTATAACATAATCAGAATAATCAAAAATCGGAGCGTTTGCGTCATTATTTACTGCGATAATAACTTTTGAGTTCTTGATTCCGATTACATGCTGACTTGCGCCCGATACGCCAAATCCGACATACAATTTAGGCGATACGCAAATTCCCGACTGCCCTATCTGATATTCCTTTTCAATCAATTCATTTTCAACAACTGCTCTTGTTCCTGAAATTTCAGCATTGCACAGTTTAGCCAGTGTTCTGAGTTTATCGGATTCCTCTTTTGAACCGATACCTCTGCCAAAACAGAATAATCTTTCTGCATTGACTAACGATACACTTTTTTTCTCGATTTTCTTACTGCTAATTACTTGTGCCAAAGCTTCCTTTACTTCTTTTTCAGGTTTCAAATATTCAATATTTCCTGTTTCATATGATAATTCCTTTTTTATCTGGAAGGAATTCTGCTTTATTGTACACAATTGATAATCGGTATTGATACATTTTATTTTTGCAACAATAGAGTCGCTGAGTGCAGCTCTGAAAAATTGAAAACCATCTTTCTTATCATATTCAATATTGATACAATCAGCAGTAAGTCCGCCGTCCAGCATCATTGCAAGAACAGATGCCATTTTTCTGCCTTCTTCGGTATCCTGAAAAGCCATCATATGTATATCATTTCTGATTATCCATAAACGGCACATTTCGATAAATGAGTTAAGACCTGTATCGCATACAAAAACTTTGTGCGCTCCGTTTTTTGCGATTTCTCTATATTTGTCATTTCCTTCGCTGCCTCTTATAAATACAAATACTTCACTTTCATTATCGTCAGCAAGAAGCCTTAGTTTTCTTGTTATTATTAGTGAATCGCTTCTTCCATAACCGCTTCCACAGATAAATGCAAGTTTCATTTCTCTATCTCCTCAATTTTCAAAATTCTTAAAAACTGCTCGGCTTTTTCATCAATTGTTCCTTCTAATACAACATTTTCTTTCTTTTCCATCACACTTTTAACATTAAGGACTTTAGTCTTTGAACCTTTTAAACCGCATAACGATACTTCAGAATTCAATGTATCATGATCCCAGACAGTAACCGGTTTTTTTATGGATCTTTTAAGGCATAGCAGACTGATATTTTTCTGTGTCATAAAGGGGCCGAAAATAAGCATTACCGGCGTCGGAGTTTTTATTGTCTCTTCATTTTCTTCGTTTATGTGCGAAAAAGTTATCGTACCGCTGTATTTGTTATCCGGTATTTCATTGCCGAATGTACTTATATCATTTTTACCGTTGACTTCAAGTATTTCATTTACCTGTGTAAAACAATCAACTCCCAGACGATATGCAAGACCATATCCGACTTGTCCGGTTTCACCGTCTACTGCTTTCTTACCGCATACGATAATATCAAAACATCCGATTTTCTTTATAGCCTGTTCCAATATATAGATGGTAGCATATGTATCTGAACCCGCAAACGCCTCGTCGGATAATAAGATAACGTCGTCAGCTCCGATAGCTCTGCATCTTATCAGTACGTCCTTTGCTTTTAATGAACCCATGCTTATACAGGTGATATGTATATCTTTATTTTTGTTTTTTAATTCAACAATATTTGAAAGAGCATATAAGTCATATGGATTTATCACTAAGTTTTCTTCATTGGCAGAATTATTATTTACATATTTTTCAGAGACAGGTTTTATCAATACTATTATATTCATTATTATTTACCTCAAACTGCATTCCAGATTCATCATACGATAAATGGTATTTCGCTGTATTTCATTTGTTCCCGAATAAATAGAGCAAGCGAGCGCGTCTCTCAATTCTCTTTCAATATCATATTCTTTAGTATATCCGTATGCTCCGAATATCTGCAAAGCATCTCTGCATGCCTGTATATAGCTTTCGCTGACAAATACCTTAAATATTGACGCATCTGTAAAAGCATTTTTTCCCTGATCTTTCATCCATGCAATTTTGTAAAGCATATTACGGGATAATTCAAAATGAATCTTCATATTCGCTATCTTGTGTGATACAGCCTGAAATTCACCTATATTCTGTCCGAACTGTTTTCTTTCGTTTACATATTTCATGCATGAATCTATAACTCGGTGCATGGCTCCTATATGCGGCGCAAATTCATATATTCTTTCCCATTCAAGCGCCGATATAAAAATCATTTTTCCGCTGTCAGGTGTTCCGAGAACATTTTCTTCCGGTATAAAACAGTCAGTCAGCGTTACTTCACTTAACGGACATGAATTCAATCCCAAAGTTTCAATCTTTTTACCTATTTTCAATCCGGCAAATTCTTTCTCAACAACAAACGAAATAACTTTCTCGGGATTTGCTTCATCCAAAGCAAATAAAACAAAAATATCAGCTATAGTTCCATTGGATATGAACATCTTGCTTCCGTTCAATACATATCCGCCCTGAACTTTTTTGGCGGTCATTTTCATGCTGCATGCATCAGAACCTGAATCGCACTCAGTCAATGCAAATGCACCGATTTTTTCACCTGTAACCAATTCAGGCAGATATTTCTCTTTCAAAAAATCAGAACCGTATAGATATATCAGATTCTGCGAAACCCATATATGATTATTTATTACAAACACAAAGCCGTTATTATTGCAGGAATAACCTAATTCCTCTATCATAAGCGCGGCCGTCAGATAAGATTCATCCATACCGCCGTACTCTTCGCCTATAGTTATTCCAAGGATACCGAAATCAGACGTAAGTTTCCACATTGATTCTGAAAAAAAATCCTTTTCATCGTTTCCGTTCAAGTTTTCTACGGCAAATTTTCTTACCTCGCTGATATATTCCTTTTGCTCTTTGGTCAAGCTGAAATCCATTAATACTATCTCCTTTTCAATAGTTTGTACATATCTTTAATTTGATATATTTTAATACTAATTCAACTAAAACAATATCGCACAAAAACAAACGCGGCTCCTTATACTTTGTTTTACTGTTAGCGAAACATATTTTCTTTCCATAGAAGTAAATTTTCAACGGAAACCATCGTAATATCTAAATTTTCAATATCAGGTTTATCGGCATTTACACAAACCGATAAATAATGATCGTTGTCGATTTTTTTATTCATAAAAAAGAAATCACTTATTCTGACATTGTCTTTATACAGCAATATCTCATCCTTATGAAGTTCAAAACTAAATGAGTTTAAAGGTATCGTCAGACCTTTTCCGATACATTTGAGGTAACTTTCTTTTAACGTCCATATTTTGCAAAACATTTCATCCTGATTGTTTAATCCTCCGCTTCTGATGTATTCATTTTCATATTCAGAAAAAAATTTTTGGGCAATCGGGATAACATCCGAAGTTTCGCCCTCAACATCAATACCAACAGGCGATTCACTGACCGTACATACGATCCAGTTATCGGAATGAGAAATATTAAAAAAAATGTCTTTACAATCTTTCAGGAACGGTTTTCCAAATTCATTGTATTCAAAAATAATAAAATGCGGAGAAAATCGATATTCTTTGTAAAGCGTATACTTTACCAGTATTTCGCTTAATATACTTATCTTTCGAGCATTTTCGTAAATATATTTATTTATCTTTTTGATTCTCTCTTCTGATAATAAAGGAATAAACGAATTTATATCGTTCAACGAAGTATCTATTTTTATTGCATAAACATTCATAAATATTAGTGATCCTAAAACAATATTACAAAATCGAGTCTATATTAAGGGCGGCGCCTGACAACTTAACTTCAGCGCCTTTTCCGTATTATATTCAGAAATTACGGCTTGCAATGATTGAATCATTTTTATTATACTATGTCAAGCTAAAATTTCCAGCTCAATTTATTAATTACTTCACCTTACGCATTCCGATAATTGCTAACCTCAGGTTTTTTCTTCAACATACTGATTTATCATCTTTAATATTTCTCCTGTTTATTTTATAATCATGATTATTATTAATAATATACTAAAATTATACAAATTTCAATCCTTAACAATAAAAGTTCACAAATTATTTACAATTATTATCTAATATTGATTTTTATGAATTAGGATAAAAAAATAAAGCCGGATAATATTATCCGGATCGTAAAAACCGTCGTCTGTACCGTATTTCAAAGTCGGATCATAATTAGTAATCATTCTTCGTTCTTTTACAGTCCCGTTATCAATTTCCATGCAGCAAGCCCCGTAAAGAGTGCGAATGCCGTTTACTTCATAATAAATGGGATTCTGAATTTCAGTTATGCCGTATGTAATAGGAATCTGAACAGAAGGGTGAGAAACATTAATAGATCTGACTGTTCCCTGCACAGCGAATATATCATATTTTTCCTGATATATATTCATTTTATATTTATAGCTTTTACCGTTTTCAAAAGTACCTGAAGACATTCTTGTTCTGGATTCATAATCATTGTATACAGCCGAAGCAGACAGAGGAACGTACATCTTTTTAATAAGTCCGTTATTGCCTGCGTCATAGAACACAAAATCATAACCCCATAAATGATCCCCGTTGAATATAAATGAGAAGCTGTTATCTTCAGAGGCGTCTATAGCCGTATTATGAGGGTATACATTTTGAGGTTTATATATCATATTATCACTTCCTTTAAAACATTTTTTGTAATAAAGAAAAGAGCAAAACAAACTTAATTGTTTGTTTTGCTCTTTTGAATTTTTGCAGCAACTTTGTAATCCCTGCTGATTGAAATACCATTTTGAAGCTGTTCTCCAGATTTAGCCATTTGCCATAATCATCACTTTTACGTCCCATAAACAATGCATTTCATATAGTTTTAGCGCATTACTTGTTTTTCTTTTTAAAATCGCTTAAATTATTATATTTTCCTAAATTATAAATTAAATACTTTTTTACAACAAAATCTTCAAAAAATTTCCATACAGTAGAAAAATGTTTATAATAATTTTCTATGTCGCCGCCGTCATCTTTAGGTATATTTAATTCGTAATTTCCTAAATATGTTATCTTTTTGGGTATTGACCTGCTTGACGTTGTTGTCATTCCATAAGCATAATTAAAAGTTCCATTTTTATTAATTCTATTTGAGCTTCTTATAAAATTGGTTTTCCCTTTCAACTCGTTACTATATTTAGGCTCGTCAGAAATCCAGCATCTGATAATGGGACAAATATGTCCTTCTTCTAAATAATCACTAACTCTTTCTAAAACTTCACTGGCTTTTTGAAATATTATATATTTCCCATATAAATCGTGTTCTTTAGAAAGATCGCTTTCTATTTTATATGCAAAAACATCGCCATTTTTCCATGGACATCTGTAATACCTGCGTTTATATATTTTCTTTTCAGGCGGCTGTGGGGAATTAAGCTTAAAGCTTAATTCCTCCAACACCTTTTTTCTTTGATTTCCAAGCTTTTCAGATTCATCGTACCATACTTGTAAGTCAGCGCCTTTTTCTATCCATTTCAACGCTTGTTCTTTTACGTTGGGAAGTAATCTTCCTACTTTCCACTGTTGGTCTGCCAATGCCATCCAAAACAACGGAGCGTCGTCAACATCTTCTAACATATATTCATAATCTGAGATTATTTCATCTGTAGCTTCCTCGTTAGACTTGCCCTCCTGCAATTTTTCTTTATATGTGTTCTTTATGTCTTCCGCTACATCATTGTCATATAGCTTTACTCCCCATGCGCCCATTTAATCGCTCCTCCTTTTTAATCCATTTTTTTTCATTACCTCCGGCAATTTTGAAGCATATGGGACAGCGTCCGCAAAGAAAATTGCTCTTAATGGATTAATGGGACTTATACCAGTTTTGATATTATAGCAGAGGTGTCAATTACATTATACCATTATTTCAAAGATGTGTAAAGAAAAAGAGTAAAACAAGGTTTTATGCTTGTTTTACTCTGTAAAAATTAATTATATAACAATTGTTAATATAAGAATAGTATGTATAACACAAGATAAAATAAATAAAACAGAAAAATAGATAAAATAGCCTTTATTTTTGCTTTTTATTTTTTTACATATAAAATAACCTATTATTGATATTATACACATTAACAGATATATAAATAAAATTATCAAACAGTCATTTATATTCTTTAAAACTATTGATGTTAAAATGACTATTAATAAAAGACCTAATGAAGACATAAATGAAAAGTAATAAAACATAAATCTCCATGCAGAATTTTTTTTCTTATAGATTATAGAATTAATAACACACCCTATGCATAAAGGTGTAAAGAGAGCAGTTAATGATATTGCTGACCATAAAGTATTATAGGTTTCGATATTAAAACTTTCTGTTAGTATATAATTCGAAATATATACTATAATCGAAATAACAAAAAATATTTTATTCACTTTTAACCTCATCTAAAAATTTATCAAAATCAAACGAAAAAGATATATCTCCTCCTATTAAGAAATATGCACTACCTCCTATACTAAATGTTAAATGTGG
>ERZ773173.1081-NODE-1081-length-26988-cov-3.332789_pt1 | contig 26988 bp, 25 predicted proteins | sample MGYA00580535_ERZ773173 | MGnify/ENA primary metagenome ERZ773173 (study PRJEB29015, sample SAMEA2737856) | human gut metagenome | biome: human gut; feature: human-associated habitat; material: faeces | place: China | collected 2012 ...
GTATAGTATTTGAGGCTAAAACAACAGCTAATAAAACTTCATTTCCCTTATCAAATATAAAAGACTATCAATATGATTTAATTGATGAGATTCAAAATTATGCAAATAATGTATTCTTTGTAATAGAATTTAGAGAATACAATGAAGTGTATTTAGTGAGTGGACTAGCAATCAGAGAGTTTAAAGAAAATAACTTGCGTAAAAGTATACCATATAAAGAGTTCAAAAATATAGGTATATTAATGAACGATTTAGATGTATTAAAATATATAAATCATTAATAAAGGAGAGATGTGAATGGGATTTAAAATAGGAGATAAAGTAAGAATAAGGGAAGATTTAAATGAATATAATCTCCACGATATAGTACCAGAAATGTTAAAATATGCAGGTAAAGAATCAGTTATTACAGATGTAGATGAGTCTGTTATGTTTACATCATATGAATTAGCAGATATACCTTATGCTTGGTATAATGACTCATTAGAACCAATTGAAGACACCATAACATTATATAGTGACGATAATGAAATATCAACTTTTTCGATAGAAAGTGTGGAAGAGATACCAATTAAAACTAGAGGCTTTGAAATATGTCCAGATGAATATAGAAAACATCCAAACGCAGATATACAGTTACCACAAAGAAATGATAAACGTAGTGCAGGATATGATTTAAGAGTACCATGTAAAATGGCTATTCCTCCACATTCACATTCTGAATTAGAATTTACAGATATATGTGCTTATATGCAAGATGATGAATATTTAGGTATACATATTCGTTCTAGTTTAGCTTTTAAAAAGAATTTGAATTTAGTAAATTCTCAAGGTGTTATTGATGCAGATTATTATAACAATGAAGATAATGAAGGTCATATAATGATTGGTCTGATAAACTTTGGTGATGAAGATGTAGAAATTACTAAAGGTATGAGAATAGCTCAAGCCATTTTTTATAAATTTTTAACTATAGATGATGAAAAAAATGTTGATACTATAAGAAGTGGCGGTTTTGGTTCAACAGGAGAATAATATGCAAGATTTAGACTTATTTTCAGCAATGGCTAGTGAAAATAATAAAAATATAAGCGAAAATACCATAGAAATGGATGAAGATTATCGTCCGTTAGCTGAAAGAATGAGACCGCGTAATTTTGATGAATATATAGGACAGGAAAAAATACTGGGTAAAAAATCATTTTTACGGAGAATGGTACAAGAAGATAAAATACCTTCGATGATTTTATATGGGCCTCCAGGTACAGGAAAGACAACGCTTGCGAAAATGATTGCAGGTATGACAAAAAGTGAATTTTCTCGATTAAACGCGGTGTCTGCTGGTATCTCTGATGTGCGTAAAATCATTGAAAAAGCTGATGAAAATAGAAGATATTATCGTAAACGTACAATTATATTTTTAGATGAAATACATCGTTTTAATAAGGCTCAACAAGATGTATTATTGCCTTATGTTGAAGATGGTAGAATTATCTTGATTGGTGCTACTACAGAAAATCCGTATTTTGAAGTAAATCATGCGTTATTATCTAGAGTTCGTGTAGTAAAATTAGAATTATTAGATGAACAAAATTTAATTGATATCTTAAAAATAGCTTTAGAAGATAAAGTTCGCGGTTTGGGTAAATATAAATTTAAGTATGATGATGAAATATTATCGATAATAGCTCAATATGCTGGTGGCGATGCTAGAGTGGCTTTGAATATATTAGAGCAAGCTGGCGATGTGGCGTTAGAGCAAAATCATAATATCAATAAAGAAATTATTGAAAGTATTATCAGTGAAAAAATTCAAACATATGATAAAAATGGTGATAATCACTATGATATAGTATCGGCATTTATCAAGAGTATGAGGGGAAGCGACCCTGATGCGGCGTTGCACTATTTAGCAAGAATGTTGGTAGCAGGTGAAGATATTAATTTTATTGCTCGAAGAATTGCTATCTGTGCTTCTGAAGATGTGGGAAATGCAGACCCACAAGCTTTAGTTTTGGCTATGGCTACAGTGCAAGCTGTTCATTTTTTGGGTATGCCTGAAGCTCGTATACCACTTGCACAAGCAGTAACATATATAGCATCTGCGCCTAAAAGTAATGCCAGTTATTTGGCGATTGATAAAGCTATAGAACAAGTAAAAAGTCAAGATTGTGGGCAAGTACCAATACACTTAAGAGATTGTCATTATAAAGGTGCTAAAAAACTCGGTCATGGTGTAGATTATAAATATGCTCATGATTATCCATATCATATAGTGAAACAACAGTATTTGCCTGATAAAATAAAAAATGTTAAATATTATATGCCAACATCAAATGGATATGAGGAAAAAATCGGTAAATATATGCAGTTTTGTGAAAAAATAAATTCTTAATTTTGACAAAAAAGCATTAGTTTGTTAGTATATGAATATATCTTAGTTGTTTACTAGGAAATATATATTTGTTGTTTGTAGATAGATTTTTAGAGGGGAAAAGAAGATGAAAAAAAAGGTAGCAGTAGCTATGAGTGGTGGCGTAGATAGTTCGCTTACAGCTGCTTTATTGATAGAACAAGGTTATGATGTTATTGGTGTAACAATGACTTTAAGTGATGAAAGTAGAGAAGCAGGCGGTTCAACTGCTGTCAGTGATGCTAAAAAAGTAGCAGATGCGTTGAATATTCCACATTATGTAGTTAATTATCATAAGAAATTTAAAGATGATGTAATAAAATATTTTATCAGTGAATATGCAAAGGGTAGAACACCTAATCCTTGTGTGAGATGTAATAATACTGTAAAATTTGGTAGCTTATTAAAAGATTGCTTGAAATTAGGTGCAGATTGTGTAGCTACTGGTCATTATGCACGTATTGAACAAGATGAAAAAACAGGTAGATATTTATTAAAAAAAGGTTTAGATGTAAGAAAAGACCAATCATATGTTTTATATACTTTGACACAAGATGTATTAAAGCATTTTATGTTGCCACTTGGAAATTATAGCAAGGAAAAAACTCGTGAATTAGCTGGAAAAATGAATTTACCAGTAGCTAATAAGCCTGAAAGTCAGGAGATTTGTTTTATTCCAAATGATGATTATAAAGCTTATTTAAAAGCAAAAGCACCACATATTTTAAAACATGGTGATATTGTTGATGTCAATGGTAATAAATTGGGTCGACATGAAGGCGTACCATTATATACTGTGGGGCAAAGAAAAGGATTAGGTATAGCTGCTGCTCATCCATTATACGTAGTTGGTTTAGATGTGAAACGCAATCGTGTAATTGTTGGTGAAAATAAAGATGTTTTTGCTAAAGGATTAGTAGCTAAAGACTTAAACTTTATCACAAGAGATGATTTCACTGAAAAATTCGTTACTAATGCTAAAATTCGTTATGGCGCTAAAGAATGTGAATGTACTGTGGAACCATTAGACAATGGCAATTTGGCTAAAATTTTATTTAGTGAACCACAAAGAGCGATTACACCAGGGCAATCTGTAGTATTTTACGAAGATGAAATCGTTGGCGGTGGCGGTGTAATTAAAAATATAATAAGATAATATATTAACGATAAAAGCAAGGGTAGATGGTACTCTTGCTTTTTATTTTATTGAGAATAAATATAATTATACAGATAATGTTTATCATTTTTATTGACATAGATTATCATTTGCTATATAATGCAGTTGTTAAAAGAAATAATAATTATTATCAAAATCAAAAACAAATATAAAAAGAGATTTTAAAATAGAAGGAGGAACATTATGACTTTAAAGGAAGCAAAACCAGGAATGGTAGTAAAAGTTGAGTCTATAGAGGCTTCAGAATTGAAAGAGCGTCTTATGAGTATGGGAATGGTAAAAGGTACAAAAGTAAAGGTATTGCGTTCAGCGCCACTTGGAGACCCGATTGCGATATCTATTCGTTCTTTTAATATGTCTATTCGTTTATCTGATGCGGCAAAAATTGCAGTTACTCAAATTGCTTAATAATTAATGGGAGGGAGATAATAGTGGCAACATTATCCGTAGCGTTGACAGGAAATCCCAATACTGGGAAATCAACAATATTCAATGAATTAACTGGTATTAGACAAAAAATTGGTAACTGGCCAGGAGTTACAGTAGATAAAAAAGTAGGTTATACAAAACATAAAGATAGAGCTATATCTGTAATGGATTTACCTGGTACATATAGCATAAATGGACGTTCTCCAGAAGAAATTATTGTAGAAAACTATTTAAGTGGAGAAAAACCTGATATCATTGTAGATGTCATTGATTCTTCTAATATTGAACGTAATTTATTTTTATGTTTACAATTGTTAGAACGTCGTATTCCTGTATTAGTTGACCTTAATATGATGGACGAAGCGAATAGAAAAGGAATTAAAATTTCTACAGCTAAGTTAGAAAAATTATTAGGAATGCCTGTAGTAGAAACTGTAGGTCGCAGTAAAAAATCCACTAATAAATTATTAGATATCTTCACTTCTACAGTGATGGATAGTTATAAAAATTCTCAACAAGTGGAAGAACATATTGCTAATATTGAAAAGTTAAAAGCTACTATTAGCGATAAAGAAAAATTAGAAGAAGCAATTATAGAAGCACGTTATGCTTTTATTGATAAAATTGTAGAGCAAGTTGTTGTTAAGGAAAATGTAGGTAATAATCTCACTGAAAAGATTGATAAAATATTAGCTAATGGCTTTATGGCATTACCTATTTTAGTATTAATGTTATATCTTGTATTCCAGATTACTTTTACATGGATTGGTCAACCGATTGCTGATGAATTAGATGTACTTATAAATGAAGATTTTTATGGTTGGGCAGATGAAGCGTTGACTGGATTAGGTGTAGCTGATTGGTTACATTCTTTAGTATGTGATGGTATTATAGCTGGTGTAGGTGGAGTGCTTACCTTTGTGCCACTTATTTTCACGTTATTTTTCTGTTTGAGTTTCTTAGACGGTACAGGATATATGGCTCGTGTGGCTTTTGTCATGGACCCAATTATGCGTCGTGCTGGTCTTAGTGGTAAAGCATTGATGCCTATTATTTGTGGCTTCGGTTGTGCTGTTCCAGGTATTATGGGAGCTAGAGCGTTAGATTCAGAAAAAGACCGTATGATAACTATTTTAGTAACGCCGTTTTTAACTTGTGGTGCTAAACTTCCAGTAATGGCATTATTTGGAGCTATTTTCTTTGGTGAGAATGCAGCTGATGTTGTATTTGCTATGTATCTTATCGGTATAATTGGTGCAATAGTGGCATCTAGTATATTGAGCAAAACTGTATTTGAGAAAGATGATACAAGTTTTGTTTTAGAATTGCCACCATATCGTTTACCAGATATGAAAACAGTATTATTGGAAACATGGGATAAAGGAAAAGGTTATCTCATAAAAGCAGGTACAATAATTTTTGCTATGTCTGTAGTTTTATGGTTTTTAAGCAGTTATAATTTTGCTGGTCAAGTTGAAGATATGTCTGAATCTTTCTTAGCAAGTCTTGGCGGTATTATGTCAACATTATTTGTTTTCCATGGCTTTGATACATGGGAGGCAGGTTCAGCTATTATAACTGGTATTATGGCAAAAGAAGCAGTTATTTCTACAATGGGAATTTTATATGGTTTACCTGATTTAAGCCCAGATACAGAAACTGTTGAAGCTGTAGGTATGGTGGCCAATACAGGCTTACAGATGGCATTTACGACAATGTCTGCGTTAGCATTTATGGTGTTTAGCCAGTTATATACACCATGTATGACAGCACTTGGTACAATAAAGAAAGAAGCTGGTGGTTGGAAATGGATGTTTTTATCTGCTATTGGTAATTTTGTTGTAGCATGGGTTGTATCTTTATTAGTTTATCAAGTGGGTATATTATTAGGTTTTTGATAAATTTTGATATTTAGTATAAAAATAAAAGGAGGCTTTTAAATGACGACAGGTGATATTGCTACTTGGATTATAGCTTTGATAATCTTTATAGCTTTTGTTTTTGGTATGAAACGCATATATCATAATTTTTCTTCAGGAAAATGTGATTCTTGTGGTACAAATAATGGTTGTTCTGGCGGTTGCCATTGTGATTGCTGTGGAACAGATAATAAGCTAACTTCTAAGGTCAAAGATAAACAGCATTGATAATGATTATAGGCATTTTGCTTTATAATAAAAGGTCTATTATATATTATATTAAAAGGAGTCTTGATTATGTTTACAAGAACAGATTTTTGGATTGGTTTAGCTGTAGGTGTGGTAGCAGGTGCATTTGGTTATAAATATATGCAAAATCGTGTTCAGCAACAACCTGTTATTGCGGAAGGACAAGAACAAGTGTCTATGGAAGAACTTGTTCGTCAAAAAGAAGCTTTAGAAGATATGATTGCTGCACAGCAAGCTGCTGAAGTTAAATAATTTCAATAAAGAAAGGAGTGTTTATTAAAACACTCCTTTTTTAAAATCTATGTGTATTTTTATAAAAAATAATATATGGAGAATGTATTATGAAAAAGATGAGTTTAGGAATTCCTTTAGCTGTTGGAATGACAGGTACTGTTTTATCTTTGGTAACAGGAAGTAAAAAAATACATACTGTATTTGGAATAGCTTGGACAGCTTTATCTTTAGCACATGCGTATCAATATAAAAAAGTGATGAAAAATAATGTGAAGAAGGGTTTTAGTCAAATGAATATTCTAAATGCAGTGGGTATACCAACATCTAAGATGGATTGGTTTTTAAAATCAGTAACAGTAGGTTCTTATATACCAGGACGTATTCGTGTTTATAGTAAAGCTTTAATAAATAATGCACAATTAAAGTTAAAAGTTGAAGAAACTATGGCTAAATATAATGAACTAGACAAAGTTACTATAAATACAATAACAGGTTCTGTTCTTATTGAATATCAACCAGCAAAAATAAAAACTAATAAAGAACTTTGTGAGATTGAAGCATATATAAAAAAACGTGCAAATAGATAAGTGAGGTGGATTTTATGTCATATGCATCTGGTATGGCTATTGGATTAACTATTGGACAACAATTATTAAAATTTTTTTCTAAAGATGGAGGAAATAATAAAACTTTTAGTTTTTCAGAACTACATCAAGGATTGAATACTATAAATGAAGAAATAAAAGCACAAAGTTTTCGTTTGGGACATGCTATAAAAGGGCGTCGCCGTTATTATATTGATGCTTTAAAACAAAATGAAAAATTAGCTAAAGTATTAAGTTTAAAATTGAAAGAGTTACCATATATAAAAGAAGTTACTACTAATATTAATACGGGAAGTTTACTTATTATATATAGTTGTGTAGAAAATATTATAGATGATATATTTGCACAGTTGAAAAACAAGGTATTTGCTGTTAAACATAAAGTAACTCAAATGAGTAATCAAGCAACTACTATGGCTAGTGATACTATTTTAATGGTAGTGAAAGAGATAAATGAATGGGTTAAGAAAAAAACAAATAATGTCATAGATTTACGTGTACTAGTATCAAGTTTTTTTGCTTTAAGAGGTATACGTAAGATTTTAACTATGGGGCAACGTCCTAATGGACCACAAATGCTATGGTGGGCATTTTCTATTTTGAGAGGAATTGGTAAATAATGACGAATCAAACTATGAGATATTGTCAAATTCCATTACAATCTTATTTAACTGTAAATCAAAGAAATAAATTGACTTTACGTTTACATGCAATTAAAAATGTTGTTCTAGTAAGATATTATTCAAAGGCAGTACGTATATTTTATAAAGATAGTATAAATAAATTAGCAATTATACAGGTTTTAGGTTATAAAGTAAATATACTGGTAGTTAATAAACCAAAAGAAACTTTGCCAGTGAAGAAAGATATCAATAATGAATTACAAGCTTATAAACGAGATGCAATTATTTCTTTAGTAGGCTTTGTGGGTTTACAAGTATTGAAAAAATTTGCTCCGCAAGTATATACAAGTTTAAATATTGTGCGTAGTTTATTTGTATTGGGAATTGCACGTAATGTAATTAAAAATGGTGTAAAAGGTTTAATAACAGATGGTCAGCCAAATGCTGATACACTTACTTCGACAGCTGTTATTGCTTCAGTATTAGCAGGTAAACCAGAATCTAGTTTAAGTTTAATGACACTTTCTAATGTAGCCGAAATGCTTACTATTTATGCAGCAGAACGAGCTAGAAAACATATATCTAGTTTGTTGAAATTAGATCAACAATATGTATGGCGTGTAGAAGATGATGGACATGAAGTAAAAGTACCCATAGAAACTATTAAGGTAAATGATGTTATTGCAGTGCATACTGGAGAAAAGATTTGCGTTGATGGCAAGGTTTTAAGTGGTAATGCGGCAATTGACCAAGCTTCAATAACAGGTGAATCCAATCCTGCTTTAAAAGGACAAGATGATCTAGTATATGCAGGTTCAGTAGTACAGGGTGGACAACTTACTATTTTAGTACAAAAGGTGGGAGATGATACATCACTTGCTAGAATTGTACATTTAGTAGAAGATGCTCAAGCTCGTCGTGCTCCTGTACAAAATTTCGCTGATCGAATGGCTAATATGTTAGTACCTATTTCTTTTATTGGGGCTGCTATTGTCTATGGAGCAACTCGTGATTGGCAACGTGTTTTAAACTTATTATTTATTGATTTTTCTTGTGGATTAAAATTGTCTACAGCAACGGCTATATCAGCAGCGGTGGCTATGGCAGCTAAACAAGGAATTTTGATAAAAGGTGGAAATTATATCGAAGCTTTAGCTGATATTGATACTGTAGTAATGGATAAGACTGGCACAATTACAGTGGGTGAGCCTAAGATAATAGAAACACATACAGCTGAGGGTGTTTGTGAAAAGGAAATGATATTATTAGCAGCTTCAGCGGAAATTCATTCTGTACATCCATTGGCAGTGGCTATTCAAAATTATGTAGAAGAACAAGGCTGGATAGTACCTGATCATATAGATTCAGATACAGTAGTAGCTCATGGTATGGAAGCTAATGTGGCTGATTTTGATGGTTTTAAAGGTGGACATATTATTGTAGGTAGTCATCATTTTATGATGGATAGAGAAGTAACAGGTTTGGATAAATTTAATGATATTGAAACTATGCCAGGTTATAATATTTTATATGTAGCACGTGATGCTAAACTTATGGGCTTAATTATCATTAATGATCCAATTCGTCCACAAATGAAAAAGACTTTTAATCAAATGCGTCGTCATGGTATTGATGAGATTGTAATGCTTACTGGAGATAGTGAAGAAGTAGCTAATACAGTAGCACATAAAATGGGAATTGATAGTTATTATGCAGAAATTTTACCAGAAGATAAGGCTGAAATTGTAAATAAATTACAAAAAAATAGTCATGTCTTGATGGTAGGAGACGGTATAAATGATGCGCCAGCATTAGCCTTTGCTGATGTAGGTGTAGCACTTGGTGGTCGTCGAACTGATATAGCTGTAGAGTCTTCAGATATTACTATCAACTCAGATAATCCAATAAAATTGATGGATGCTTTAGAGCTTGGTCAAAATACAATGAAATTAATTCGTCAAAACTTTACAGCTACAATTACTATTAATTCAGCGGCAATGCTTCTTGGTGCTTTGGGTAGAATTAATCCACTTGTAGCAGCAATCATTCATAATACAGCTACTTTAGCAGTAGTATTAAATAGTAGTAGAATTTTGATGGGAAAAGATAATTTTTTTAATAAATAAAAATAGGTATGATTTTTCATACCTATTTTTTATATTTAAGTAAAATCTTATATAGTCTTAATACTATGTTGATAAGTATTAAGGCTATTTTTATGTTATTTAAGGTATGATATACGTAATCTCAATTATCAATTAGGAGGACTATTGTGATTACATTTGAAGAAGTAGACAAGGCTTATAAAGAAAAGCTTGTACTACATAAGATTAATTTTACAATCAACGATGGAGAATTTGTGGTGTTAATAGGTTCATCTGGTTGTGGAAAGACTACTTTATTGAAAACTATAAATAAATTGGAGACTGTGGATAGAGGTTTAATAAAGATAGACAATGTTTCAATACGTCAGCAAAATACTTTAAAGCTTCGTAGACGTATTGGGTATGTTGTTCAAGATGCAGGATTATTTCCACATATGACGATTTATGATAATATTGCAACCGTGTTAAAAATAAATAATTATGATAGCAATAATATAGAAAATCGCATTGATGAATTATTAGAAATGGTAGATTTAGAACCAGATAATTATAAATATTTATATCCATATCAATTGTCTGGAGGTCAAAAGCAGCGTGTAGGCGTAGCTAGAGCTTTTGCTACTAATCCAGATATTATTTTAATGGACGAGCCATTTAGTGCTTTAGACCCTGTAACACGTAGCGATTTACAAGATGCTGTAGTAAATTTGCAAAAGCAGTTTAAGAAGACTATTGTCTTTGTAACTCATGATATGGACGAAGCTATAAAATTAGCTGATAAAATATGTATTATTCAAAAAGGTTGGATTGTACAATATGATACTCCAGAAAATATTTTGAAAAATCCTGCCAATGAATATGTACAAAATTTTGTGGGCAAAAATAGATTGTGGTCTAATTCAGAATTTATCAAAGCTAGTGATATTATGTTGAAAAATCCATGCAAAATTTCTGTAGATAGAACAATTATTCAAGCATTGCAAGTAATGAATCATGCTCATGTTGATAGTGTGCTAGTTACAGAAGATAATAAATTTTTGGGAATTGTATGGCTAGCTGATTTACAGAATTTTGATTCATATAGTGGTTCTTTAAAAAATTTTATATCAGATGATTATCATGTAGTATATGAAAATACTTCATTAAAAGAAATTACTAATGCAGTAGATTATATTCATTTTGGAATTGTTCCAGTATTGGATTTAAAAAATGAATTAGTAGGCTATTTAACAAAAAGTAGGCTATTATCAGTGCTTAGTCGCCAATATCAAGATAGTGTAAGACAAAAGGACGGAATTTTAGCATGAATAGTTCATTACTAGCTTTATTTTTAGATAAATATCCAGATGTATGGCTTCGTTTTATGGAGCATATGAACATGACTACAATGGCAGTATTATTATCTATAGCCATTGGGGTACCATTAGGTATTTTGATAACTAGAAATAAAACTGCGTCAAATATAGTTATTGGAATAGCAAATTTAATGCAAAGTATACCATGTATTGCGCTGTTAGCATTTTCTGTACCATTTGTAGGTATTGGAGAAAAGCCTGCTATTATCATGGTAATAATTTATGCTTTATTGCCAATTATAAAAAATACTTATATAGGTATTAGCAGTATTGATCCTAAACTTAGAGAAACTGCAGAAGGGATAGGTTTATCTAGTTGGCAAAAATTAATTAAAGTAGAAATGCCACTTGCTATGCCTTTTATTATGGCAGGAATACGAATTAGTACGGTAGCAGCTGTGGGAACAATGACTATTGCTGCTTTTGCTGGAGCTGGCGGCTTAGGTTGGTTTATTAATATGGGGCTTATTGGTCTTAATATTGATATGGTTTTATTAGGAGCTATTCTAGCGTTAGTTTTAGCTTTATTAATTGATTATATGTTAGCTGAAGCTGAAAATCTATTAGTGCCAGAAGGGTTAAAACCTGTAGGACAAATAAAAAATGATAAATTAGAAAAACATACATTCCAAAAAGTAGTAGTAGCAGGACTATGTGCTTTATTGATGATAATGCCACTTGGTGTCAAGGGTTATGCTTATATAAAAGATGCTACTCAGAAAACAATTGTAGTAGGTACATCTAATTTTACAGAAGTATTTATTTTGGGATATATGTATGAAGATTTAATTGAACATTATACTGATTTTAAAGTAGAACGTCGTTTTAACTTAAATGGCGCAGATTTTTGCTTTAGCGCTTTGACAAATGGTGATATTGATACTTTTGTAGAGTATTCAGGTACAGCTTTGATGAATTTTTGTAAATTGCCAATGAATTCAAATTCAGAAGTAGTATATAATCAAGTATCAGAGACATTATTAAATAAACATAATGTAGTAACATCTAAACCATTAGGTTTTAATAATACTTATGTGTTAAGTGTTCGTCCGGATTTTGCTAAAGAACACAATCTAGAGAAAATGAGTGATTTATTAGCCATTTCTAATGATGTAATACTTGGTTGTACAGCTGAATTTTTACATCGTGAAGATTGTTTACCAGGATTAGAAGCAAAATTTGGTACAAAATTTAAAGATGTAAGAGCTTTAGATGCTACTATTCGTTATCAAGCAGTGACAAATGGAGAAGTCGATGTAATAGATGCATTTTCTACAGATGCTTTGCTGAAAAAAATGAATTTACGAGGATTACCTGATGATATGGGATTTTTTCCACCATTTTATGCAGTGTCATTTACTAGAGGAGAACTATTAGAACAACATCCAGAATTAAAAGATGTATTTTCTAAATTAGATGGTCAAATATCTGATAAAGAAATGCGAAATATGAATTATGCTGTAGATGTAGAAGGTAGAGATGCTCATGAAGTAGCACATGAATTTTTAGTACAAAAAGGGTTACTCCCTAAATAAGATAATAATAGATAAAACCTAGGGCAAAATGCTCTGGGTTTTATTTGTCTATAAGAATAGATGTTTTAGAAAAAGATAAAAATATGCAATTAAAATTATGTTTAAAGTCATTATTTGATATGAAAATATTGGGATATATTATATTCATTGCTATATTCTATAGGATTTAATATATTTATATTGCCTTGTGATTTATATAATGGTGGTTTTGGGGAATTTCTCAGATAATGATTGATAGAAAATATAATAGAAATTGATTGGGGTAAAGGTAATCATACAGGGATTATTTATTTTTTGCTCAATTTACCATTAGTATATATTTCTTTAAAATGTTTTGGTAGAGATTTTATTATTAAAACTATTCTTGTGTAGTATGTTATAGTTTATTGTTGAGTAGTGTACCAGTACCAGAAAAATTTTTTTGCCTGAAAATATCACTGCGAGTATTGCTGGCGGAGTTCTTTGTGGTATAGGTATTGGTATGAACTATTATTGGTGCAAAAATATAAAAGTATGAGTGTAGGCAAAATATTTAATATTATAAATGTATTTACTACTTGCATGTATATCAATTGATGTATATTCAATTTTTTGTAGTAGTAACGGCTTTTGTTATTAATAGAGTGCTTTTACAGAATATTATTATGACGATGCTAATTATTTCAAAAGAATAGTTTGAAAATTTAATTTTTAAGGTGTTTATCAAGGAGTAACTAAAATTAAGAGGATTAGGTGCATAGGGAAGTTAAAAAAAGGTTATAAAATTTTTAGTTAAAATAGGGATTTCTAATTGTTATAAAGAATATATATTAAATTATGTTTTTAAGGAGATATTCAAATGAAATTAGAAGAGTTAGTTAATAATAAATTGGATAAATTAAATCCGACAGATTTAATCGTATGGCGTTATATTTATGCACATAAAAAAGAATGTTGTTACATTTCTATTTATGATATAGCTGATAATTGTAATGTTTCACGAACAACAGTGCTTCGTTTTGCTAAGAAATTAGGTCTTGATGGTTTTAGTGATTTGAAAATGATGTTAAAAATGGAAATAAGTCAAGCAAGAGAAAAGCCATCAATGGATATTGCTCAAGCAACAGTAAATTTATGTAAACATGTAGGGGAAGAGATAGCAAAACAAGATTTCACAAGATTAAATAAATTATTACATAATGCTAAAAGAATATTTGTCTATGCTTCAGGTCATGTACAGAAAAATGTTGCTAGTGAAATTTTGCGTTTATTCGTAAATTGTAATGTTTTAGTTTATGAGATAAAAGGTCCAGATGAGTTTAAAACTGTTATAAGAAATGTAAGAAAAGATGATTTATTTATTATTATTTCTTTAAGTGGAGAGTCTAAAAACGTTGTAGAACTTGCTAAAAAACTTCATTTACAAAGAATACCGATTATTTCTTTGACACAATTAAAAAGCAATACATTAGCAACACTTAGTACAGAAAATATATATGTTACGCCTATAGATTTGCCAGCTACTGTAGATTTTGAATATAAGTCTATGTTAGGTTTTTTCTTGGCAGTAGAAATGTGGTTTGTTAGTTATAGCCAATATTGTGCAGAACAAATAGAGTAATGAACTTTAAACAGTATTTTATATTTTTAAAATACTGTTTTTATTGTATTTAGAAAATTTGGAAATATTTTATAAAATAAACATTTTTAAGATATATTGACATGTTAAATCATAAAGTTTATATTAAATATTGTCTTATAATTAACTAGTTAATTATAAATATAGCTTATTAGTTAACTAGTTAATTCATGAGGATTATTGAAAGGAAGGGTAAAATGTCAAATATAAAATTATGGACAAGAAATTTTATAACTTTAGTTGGTGCTAATGGATTATTATTTGCAGGTTTTCATTTTTTATTACCTACTTTACCATTATATGCTGCGTCAATTGGAGCTAGTGGTGCAGAAATTGGAATTATAACAGGAATTTTTGGTTTTTCTGCAATATTTATTCGTTTATTCACAGATGCAGGTGTGCGTAAATTTGGTAAGAAGAAATGTTTATATTTAGGTTTGCTTTGTTCTTTTTTAGCTACTTTGAGCTATGATATGTTTACATCAGTTTATTCTTTGATAGCAGCACGTATTTTGCATGGTATAGGTTTTGGTCTTAGTACGACTTTTGCAGCTGCTTTGGTTGCTGATGTAATTCCAGCTCAAAGACGTGGAGAAGGCATTGGTTATTTTGGTCTTGGTAGTACAGTGGCTATGGCTGTAGCTCCTGCGTTAGGTGTTATGTTATTGACTGATTTTAGTGCGAATATGTTATTTTTTACTTCAATGATAGTTACCTTTTTGGCTGCTGTTAGTGCAAAATTATGTAATGCGAAAGAAGCTCCTTTACCAGCTGAGAAAAAGCATATGTCTATCCGTCATAAGTTGTGTGAATATGGTACAGGAATACCTTCAATATTAACAATTTTATTTGGTGCAGCATATGGCAGTGTAAATACTTTTATTGCAATGATGGCTAGTGAAGTAGGTATTGAGAATGCAGGTTTATTCTTTATAGTTGGTACTATATTTGTATTTATCTCTAGACCTTTTGGCGGACGTATTTTTGATAGTAAAGGTGGCTTCTGGGTAATTTTACCAGGCGGTATTTTATATTTGATTGGATTAGGAATATTAGTTTCAGCACAATCTTTAACTGTATTATTAGTAGCTTCTGTATTCTATGGTTTTGGAGGCGGTTTATTATTGCCTTCTCTTATGACATGGATGCTTAATGTTGTTACTCCAGACCGTCGTAGTGGTGCTAGTGCTACTTTTTATAATATGTTAGATATTGGTACAAGCAGTGGTATTATTTTATTAGGCAGTGTAGCTGGTTCAATTGGTTATGTTAATATGTATTATTATGTAATCGGTGTTATGGTAATATTTATAGTATTCTTCATGTTTAATCATTTCGTTTTACAAAAGAAAGTAAAAAAGCAAAATGAACAGGAAGAACTCGCTTAAATAAAAATATGAGTTGTCATATAAGAGATTTTCTGCTATAACGAAGAATATAGTTAGCAGAAAGGAATTAGTATGATATGGATAGGATAAAAGAAGTGGATAGTGAAAAATATCCTCAAATAGATGATAGATTAGATGATTTATTAATTCATCAACTTTATCAAACGATGAGAGCTTTTTCAAAAACGCTTAATAGTGAGATTTATACAGCAGATGTATATAGTTCTGAGTGGTCTATTTTGAAAATGGTTAAAAAACATGATAATATATCACAGTTAGAATTGGCCAATTGTTTGAATGTAGAACCAGCAGCTATATCTAAAACAATAAAAAAGATGGAAGAAAAAAATCTTGTTAAGCGTCAACGCATTCAAGGAAAAAGAGAAAAATATATATTTCTTACTGAACATGCGATAGAGCTTTATGATTTTTTAGAAAAACGAGTAACAAAACATCGTGTGAAAGCATTGAAGGGCTTAACGGCAGAAGAAAGATATGCATTATTTAAATTATTACATCGCATTTGTCAAAATACGTTGACAGTAGATGAATAGAAAAATATAATATATTATCAGCTGAGAATATTGTTAAAGATATTTGAGGCTGATTTTTTTATGTGATAAAGTAATTTGGTAAATATTTATATCAATTTTGGGAAATAATAAAAGCATTAGTATTTATAATATATATAGTGTTTTAATAGTGATGTGATATATCACATGGGCTGTGATAAAGTGCAAGTGAAGGTAACAAAACCCTAAAACCATTGAAACTATTGAATTTATGAGTGTATTAGATTATTATATAGCCATGAGGTTGATAAAAAACAAAAACTAATACATAAATGAAATTTATGATTAAAGAAAAGGGGTTTTAATTATGAAAAAATCTTCAATTGTAATTGCAGGTGGCGGAAGTACTTTTACACCAGGTATTGTAATGATGCTTTTAGATCATGCAGACCGTTTCCCACTTCGTCAGATTAAATTTTATGATAATGATGCAGAACGTCAGGAAAAAATTGCTAAAGCATGTGAAATCTTATTAAAAGAACGTGCTCCTGAAATTGCATTTTCTTATACAACAGATCCAAAAGAAGCATTCACTGATATAGATTTTGTAATGGCTCATATTCGCGTTGGTAAATATGCAATGCGTGAAAAAGATGAAAAAATTCCAATGAAACATGGCGTATTTGGTCAAGAAACTTGTGGCCCTGGTGGAATTGCTTATGGTATGCGTTCTATCGGTGGAGTTATTGAAATCTTAGATTATATGGAAAAATATTCTCCAAATGCTTGGATGCTCAACTACTCTAACCCAGCAGCTATCGTAGCTGAAGCAACTAGAAGACTTCGTCCAAATTCTAAAATCATCAACATCTGCGATATGCCAGTAGGTATTGAAGATAGAATGGCTGAAATTTTAGGTCTTCCAGGTGGCAGAAAAGACATGACTGTTCGCTATTATGGACTCAATCATTTTGGTTGGTGGTGTGATATCCGCGATAAAGATGGTAATGATTTAATGCCACGTATCAAAGAACATGTTGCTAAATATGGTTATATTGTAAATCCAGAAGCTCATAATGATGAAGCTAGTTGGAATGATACTTTTGGCAAAGCTAAAGATGTTTATGCTGTTGACCCAGATACATTACCAAACACATATTTAAAATATTACTTATTCTCTGATTATGTATTTAATCATGACAATCAACATCCAGACCATACTCGTGCAAATGAAGTTATGGAACATCGTGAAAAAAATGTATTTGCAGCAGCTAAAGAAATTGTAGAAAAAGGTACAGCTGTTGATTGTAAATTCCAAAGTGATGACCATGCAAGCTATATCGTAGACCTTGCAGAAGCTATTGCTTTCAACAAAAAAGCTCGTATGCTTTTAATCGTACCAAATGATGGTGCTATTTCTAACTTTGACCCAACAGCTATGGTAGAAATTCCTTGTATCTAATGGTTATGAAAAAGTTTGCATCGGTAAAATTCCTCAATTCCAAAAAGGTTTGATGGAACAGCAAGTATCTGTAGAAAAACTTGTTGTAGAAGCATGGATTACAGGTAGCTATCAGAAATTATGGCAAGCACTCACTTTATCTAAAACAGTACCAAGTGCATCTGTAGCAAAAGCTATTTTAGATGATTTAATTGAAGCAAATAAAGATTATTGGCCTGAATTAAAATAATAAAGAGAAGTATATATTAAGAGAATTGTATTACTAAAATTTCAAGGCACAGAGCATATTACTTTGTGCCTTGATTTTTGAATAAAGTATTCAGAAGGTTTACATAAATAGTAATATTAATTAAATAAGAGAGCAAAGAAAGGCTGGCGAGAGAAATGGCATTTAATAAAGATGTTGTGATGCAAAAAATTCAACGTTTTGGCGGTGCAATGTTTACACCAGTATTAATGTTTGGGGTTTTTGGTATCATTGTAGCATTGTCAATTTTGTGTAAAAATCCAATGATATTAGGTTCTATAGCTGAAAAAGGCACTGCTTGGTATAATTTTTGGTATATTATTGAACAAGGTGCATGGACAGTATTTAATCAATTACCATTATTATTTGTAATTGGTTTACCAATTGGGCTTGCGAAGAAAAATAATGCTCGTGCATGTATGGAAGCATTTTTGATATATATTATTTTCAACTATTTTGTACAAGCAATGTTGACTTTATGGGGTCCTAGTTTTGGCGTAGATTTTTCTAAAGAAGCAGTAGCAGGTAGTGGTCTTGCTATGGTAGCTAATATTAAAACTTTAGATACTGGTATGATTGGTGCTATCGTAATTGCTTCATTAGCTGTATATTTACATGGAAAATTATTTGATGTAAACTTACCAGACTATTTAGGCTTATTTAAAGGTTCTTCCTTAGTAGTTGTTGCTGGTTTCGTTTTAATGTTACCTGTAGCTTATCTATTTTGTTTGATTTGGCCACAATTCCAAGCAAGTATTGCTTCACTTCAATATTTCTTGACTTCTGCTGGTGTGTTTGGTGTATGGCTTTATACTTTCTTGGAACGTATTTTAATTCCAACAGGATTACATCACTTCATTTATATTCCATTTATTTTTGGTCCAGCCGTTGTTGATGGCGGTATACAGGCTTATTGGCTTCAACATATTCAAGAATTTGCTCAATCTACAAAACCTCTTATTGAGTTATTCCCTCAAGGTGGATTTGCACTTCACGGTATGAGCAAAATCTTCGGTTGTCCAGGTATCGCACTTGCTATTTATTTCACAGCTAAACCTGAACGTCGTAAAAAGGTTGCAGCAATTTTAATTCCAGCAGTAATCACTGCCGTACTTTGTGGTATCACTGAACCACTTGAATTTACTTTCTTATTCATTGCTCCAGTATTATTCTTAATTCATGCACTTTTAGCTGGTACTTTAGCAGCTACTATGTATTTCTTTGGTGTAACTGGTAACTTTGGTGGCGGTATATTAGACTGTGCTTTATTCCAGGATTGGATTCCATTATTTAATAATCACTATGAAACATATATTACTCAAATTATCATTGGTTTAATCTTTACTTGTATTTGGTTTGTTGTTTTTAGATTTTTAATTATTAAACTTGATTTGAAAACTCCTGGTCGTGGCGATGATGCAGAACCAGATAAACTTTATACTAAAGCTGACTATAAAGCTAGCAAAAATATTGATGAACGCGATAGAAAAGCTGCTGCATTTTTAAAAGCTTTAGGTGGTAAAAATAATATCGTAGATGTTACAAACTGTGCTACTCGTCTTCGTGTAACTGTAAAAGATGATAGTTTAGTAAAAGATACAAATGTATTTATGGCAGCAGGTGCTCATGGATTAGTTCATAATGGTTGTGCTATTCAAGTAATTGTAGGTCTTTCTGTACCACAAGTTCGTGAACGTTTTGAAGCTTTACTTCAAGGTCCCGATGTACTTCAAAAAGAAGAATTAGTTTCTAACACAGATAAATCTCCAAGCTTAAAAGCTTTTGCAACTGGTGATTTAGTGTCTATTGAAAATGTACCTGATGAAGCATTTGCTTCTCGTGCTATGGGCGATGGTGTAGCAATTATTCCAACTGAAAAATATATTACAGCACCAGCTAATGGTTCTGTTATGATGGTAATGGAAGAAACAGGACACGCTCTTGGTCTTAAACTTGATACAGATATGGAAATTTTAATTCATATAGGTATTGATACAGTTAATATGAAAGGCGATGGCTTCAAAGTTTTAGTCAAAGCTGGCGACGAAGTAAAAGTTGGCGATAAATTAGTAGAAATTGATATTGAAAAAATCAAAAAAGCTGGATATAATCCAATCACTATAATGATAGCTACTAATTTTGACCAATATAGCTTATTAAAATTTGAAAAAGAACAAAAAGTAATTGCAGGCAAAACAACTGTAGGCACATATTAATAAAATTAAGGCAAAATATAATGGTAAAATATTATATTTTGCCTTTTTGCTATAATTTTTATAATATAATAGAAAGAGTGATATAAATATAATTAAATTTTAAGATATAAGGTGAAAATATGAAAAGTATAAGAGTTGTAGCAGCGATAATTAAAGATAAAGATAAAATTTTGGCAACTAAAAGAAGTTATGGGGAGTTTAAAGGTGGTTGGGAATTCCCCGGTGGAAAGATAGAAGAAGGAGAAGATAAAAAAACAGCATTAATTAGAGAGATAAAAGAAGAATTAAATGCTAATATTGAAATTGATAGCTATTTTGCTACGATAGATTATACGTATCCTAATTTTCATATGATTATGGATTGCTATATTTGTAATATAGATGATTTTGCAATCAATGAAGAAATACATGATGAGGCAAAGTGGCTGACAAAAGATGAATTAGATAGTGTGAATTGGCTGGCAGCTGATGAAAAAATCGTAAATAAATTAAAAATATATTTAAGTTCAAAGATTGCAGTAAGTGCTTGTCTTTTAGGTGATAATTGTAGATATAATGGCAAAAATAATTATAATGAAGAAATAGAGCATTTGTTAAAAGATAAAGAAGTATATAGAATCTGTCCAGAAATATTGACAGGACTTAGTATTCCTAGAAAGCCTGTAGAAATAAAAGATAATAAAGTCATAACGCAGGATAATGAGGATATGACAGAGATTTTTCTTCATGGTGTAGATATGGCATGGGAAAAATTAAAAGATAAAAATATAGATTTAGCTATATTGAAGGCGAATAGTCCAACATGTGGCAGTAAAACAATTTATGATGGAACTTTTTCCCATACATTAGTAGAAGGAAATGGATTGTTTGCTAAATTATTAAAAGATAATAAAATCATGGTAATCAGTGAAAAAGATATAGAATAAAAAAATACCTAATGAGTTTATGTGATAAATTTTGCTTTATACATAGCTCATTAGGTATTTTTTATAGAATTAAATTAATAAATTTGTTTAGACTTATTTGTCTAAATGCCAAATATCATTATTATATTCAGCTATTGTGCGGTCACTGGAGAAGTAACCAGCGTTAGCGATATTGATTAAAGATTTTTTAGCCCAAGCTAAGCGGTCTTCGTAATCATTATATGCTTGGTCTTTTGTTTGAATATAAGCTTTTAAATCTAATAAACTCATTAACCAGTCTTTAGAAATTAATTCGTGATGTAAACGATGGAGATTTTCTGTCTGTCCAATAGAAGTCATTTCTTCAGAAATTAAGAAGTCTACTGCATTTTTAATGATTTCATCATTATTATAGTATTTTCCTGCATCATAATCATTGTTGTTGTAATGAGCGATAACATCATCACTGCTTTCGCCGAAGATATAGATATTGTCATCGCCAACAAGTTCATGAATTTCTACATTAGCGCCATCTTCAGTACCGATTGTAATAGCACCATTGAGCATGAATTTCATATTACCAGTACCACTAGCTTCTTTACTTGCAAGAGAAATCTGTTCAGAGAAATCGCAAGCAGGAATGAGTTTTTCAGCATTAGTTACATTGTAGTTTTCTACCATTACTACTTGAATATATTTAGAAGCTACAGGGTCTTTAGCGATAATATCTTGAAGACATAAGATTGCATGAATTATGTCTTTAGCAATGATATAAGCTGGTGCAGCTTTGGCGCCAAAAATGAAAGTAATAGGTGTAGAAGGAACATAACCACTGCGGATTTTTTGAAGAAGTTGAATGATATAGAGTAAATTCATTTGTTGACGTTTATATTCATGTAAACGTTTAATTTGAATATCAAAAATGCTATTTGGATTTAAAGTCAAATGCATTGTTTTATTTAAATAGTTGCATAAATCCTGTTTACGATTTTGTTTAATAGTTAAGAGTTTATTTAAAACAGTTTCATCATCAACAAATTTCAATAAATCTTTTAATTTTATAGCATCAGTTTTGTATTCATCACCAATTAAAGATGTGATATATTGACTTAATTCATGATTGCAGTGCAATAACCAACGGCGGAAAGTGATACCATTTGTTTTGTTGTTGAATTTTTCTGGATATAATTCATAGAAAGCTTTTAATTCGCTATTTTTGAGAATTTCAGTATGCAAGGAAGCAACACCATTGATACTATAGCCAAAATGAATATCCATATGAGCCATATGCACGAGGATATGTTCATCGATGATTTGTACAGCTTTGTTATCACTGCGAGATTTAGCAATAGCATTTAATTCTTGAATAGTAGGAATGAGTTGAGGTACTACTTTTTTTAAATCTTCAAGATGCCATTTTTCAAGTGCTTCAGCTAAGATAGTATGGTTTGTGTATGCACATGTTTTGGATACGATATCAATAGCTTCATGTAAATCGATACCTTCTAAAACTAAGCGATTGATTAATTCAGGAATTACCATAGATGGATGTGTATCATTGATTTGGATACATACATATTTATAAAGTTCATGTAAATCATGTCCTTTAGCTTTTTCTTCCATCAAGATTAATTGTGTAGCATTGCTTACCATGAAATACTGTTGATAGATACGAAGTATTTGACCTTCTTTGGTGCTATCATCAGGATAGAGGAATAAAGTTAAATTTTTACGAATGTCTTTTTGGTCAAAAGAAATACCATCATTAACGATAGTTTCATCAATAGTATCAATATCGAAAAGATGTAATTTATTTAAGCCTTTTTGATAGCCTAATACATCAATATCGTATAATTTAGAATGAACAGTAAAACCATTAAATTCAACATCAAAACCAATATTAGTATCGTTTAACCAAGATTTATCTGTAATCCATGGATTTTTTTCTTCTTTTTGAAGATGATTTTCAAATTTTTGTTTGAATAAACCAAAATGGTAATTTAAACCTACACCATCACCAGATAAATTTAAAGTTGCAATAGAGTCTAAGAAGCAAGCAGCAAGTCTTCCAAGACCACCATTACCTAAAGATGGTTCGAGTTCAATTTCTTCTATATCACTTAAATTTTTGCCATTATCAGCAAGTAATGTTTTTATTTCATCATAGATACCTAAATTTATTAGGTTGTTAGATAATAATTTACCTATTAAAAATTCAGCAGAAATATAATAAAGTTTACGAGGGGTTGAAGTTGGTTTTCTGTCATTGCTTAAATTTTTTACTAGCATTAATAATCCAGTATACAATTCTTCATTTGTACAATCTTCAATTGTTTTATTAAATTGAGTTTGTAAAATATTAGTTAATTTAGTTTGCATATTTTCTACTCCTTTAATATTAAACTTTGATTATGCACCACTATATTTAGATTAGAGAATAAGCAATATTTTGTAAAGGTTATTCTCTAGTTCTATATTATAATATATAGTGTCAATACTTAAGGTTTTTTCTAAAGAGTAAGAAAAAAGAATTAATTACATATATTAAATACATAGATATTAAAAGTTTAAATTTCTTTAGAGTAGATAATAAAAACTGCATTTCTAAAATTATGTTAGGTTAATTTTAAAAATGCAGTTTCTAGATTATAAATTTAATTTTATCTGGAATTTTTATTATTTTAATTGCAAATATTCTTCATCAGTTACAGGTTCAAGCCATTCGTTAGAGCCACCAACAGCAGGAACTTCAATAGCTAAATGAGAAAAGAAACTATCTTTTGTAGCACCATGCCAATGTTTTACTGAATTGTTCTGGTAATTTATCTCCTAAAGGAAAAATTAAAGAATCACGAAATTCTTTTAATGTAGACATATTATTACCTCCAAATAAATATTTTTCTATATATTGTTATACTACTTGGAGTGAACTTCAAGTCAAGGTTTTAAATAAAATATTGTGTATATTAAAATGGATTTCTCATTTGAAAAAGTATTTTATCTATGATAAAATATCTATAAAGTTCAGTTTTCCGAACTAATAGCTTTAATATTTAAAGGTATGGTGATATTATGGCAAATTTGAATAATTTCATGTTTAAGGTAAAAGATTATAATAAAAATAAATCAAATAATATTGTAAATAGTAATATTACTTTTAATGAGTATGCAGATAAATGGTTAAAAGAATATCGTTTACAGATAAGAAAATTAGATTTGCCTATAGTTATTAATAATATAAATATTGGTAAATATTATTTTGGTCAAAAGAGATTAAAAGATATTACTTCTTTGGATTATCAACAATTTTTGATGAATTATTCTTTAGGAAGAAAGAAATCTTCTGTAGAACAGGCAAATTCAATTATTCAAAGTTTATTAAAATCGGCATTAAATAAAAAATATATATAATTATTAAATTTTTAGTTTTAATTTATTTATTAATTAAGACTAAATTCTGTATAGTGCAGAATTTAGTCTATTTTTTTATATAGATATTTTATTTTAATTGAAATGTAAATTGTTGAGTAGCATAACATCTAACATCTTGTCCGTTAGTATTTTTAGCTGGTAAAAATTGCCATTTATATGCTGTATTTAAAGCTGCCTCATCAAGTGCAGAACTTCCTGAAGAAGAAATTATTTCAGCAGATTCTATACTACCATCTTTACCAATAAGAAAACGTACTATGGATACGCCTTCAATTTTATTATTGCGTTCTTTAATAGGATACTTTGGAGTAGGACTTTTTACTATTCTGGGAGGAATTGCAGGGTTACTGTAAACATTATCATCGCTATCTCCTACACCAGAACCACTGCCTGATCCAAAACTTTCACCATCACCTGTTCCTTCACTAGAGCCAGAGTCTGTACCAGCTCCATTACCAGAACCTGTATCATCATTAGTATTTATAGTAGCATTATTACCGTTATGATGATTAGAATGTTCAACGTTATTATTTATTGGTGGAGCAATTACTGCTTCCTCTGTAGTTATTTCATGTTTTTCCACTTTTTCTTGTAATTCTTGAATTTGTTCGTAAGTTACATTAGTGGTAGCTATGTCAGAATGTTGTAAAATACTATCTGGAGTTATAGGAGCTTGCTCTACTGGCGCAGGCTCTAAAGGTGGTGTACAAGTAGAGTCTGTGATATTCGCTGATGCACTGCCTCCACCACTTCCGCTTACAGAAGTTATTTCCACAATTTCATCATATTGTGGTAGAGTAGTGAATTTTAATAATCCAGTGATAGAAATAAAAAGAAATATAAATATGTGAAATAAAAATGAACCAATTATACTGATTTTCTTTCGTTTTTGTTCATCCATTAATTACCACCCGCTCCATTTGTTGCTAAACCAAAACGAGTGATACCAGCTTTTTTTAATGTATCAATAAAAGAAACTACTTTGTCATAATTAATATCTTTATCTGCTCGAATAATAATAGCAAATGATGGATTATTTTTTTGCTCTTTAGTTGCTTGCATTAATAATGTTTGAATATCTGTTTGTTGGTCTTCTAGATAAATACTACCATCATCCTTTAGGGTTACCGTAAAATTAGTTTTGTTATCAATAGCAGCAGAAGTAGCTTGTGGTAAATTTACAGGAATAGTTTTTTGTTCTACCATGTACATCGTACTAAGCATAAAAAATACCAATAAAAAAAACATAATATCAATCATTGGAATGATATTTAAATCAGGTTGTTTAGTCTCACGATAATTTCTTAATTTCATTTATTAGCACCTCTGACTTTAGCCTCAGATAAAGCAGAAAAACATTGTTCCATATTAGTGATAATATTGTTCATTTTATGTGAGAGATAAGAATGAACACATAAAGATAAAATTGCCACACAAAGACCAGAAGCTGTGGCAATTAGAGCTTCACCGATACCACCTGTAATGGCCATTGGTTGACCAGCTTGAATATTAAAAATACTAAATGTGGTAATCATACCAACAATAGTTCCTAAAAGTCCTAAAAGTGGAGCTAATGTGGTAATTACACTTAAATAACTTAATTTTTCACGTAAACGAGACATTACAATATTACCCTTCATTTCCATAAAAGCCTCAGTACGTTCTACTGTAGGCAAAGGACTTGCTTGAGTTAGAATATTAGCACAAGCTCCTTTATGTGTTTTAGCAAATTCAAAAGCTTTTTCTAGCGTTTCTCCAGATAGAATATCGCAATATTGTTTAGTAAATAAATGACCAGAATCAATAGATTTATAAAACAGATATCGTTCAATAGCAATAAAAATAATAACTAGTGAACAAATAAGTAGTGGATACATTACTAATCCACCTTTTTCAAAATACATTAATACATCAGACAAAATATTACCTCCTAAAAATAAAAATACCTTCCTAACCTGAAAAGAAAGGAAGGCATAAATATATAAAATAAATTTAAATTCAGCAATATTATATATTTTCCTATCCATGTCACTCGCAGGAATCGGAAAGATAATATAGGCAGTTCTTCTGGCTTGGAGTCATTGCATAATTTCGCCTTCCCAGTTTCCCAGTGACATAAATGAAATATAGCTCGTCCTTACAGCGGCGGGACCGCATCGGCTTATACCGATTTCTCTATTAAGTACAAAGTACACCTAAATTATGAATTATTCATTTGTTGCATAGAAGTATAGCATTTTTTATAAAAAAAAACAATAGTATTTGATAAAAGATTAAAATTAGATTAAATTTTTATTGACATTAACTATATTATCATTTATAATGCAAAATTGTAATAGATAAATACAATCTATGAAAAGATAAATATAGATAAAGTTAGGTGTAGCAATACTTAATAGAGAAACAGGTGTGAAACCTGTGCTATCCCGTAGCTGTAATGTGGAGCGAGTCTTAAATATGTCACTGGGAAACTGGGAAGGCAAGATGAGCGGTGAAGCAGAGCCAGAAGAACTGCCTAATTTTAGTAGCCAATAAAAGTTACTGCGAGAGACGGTATGGTGAAG
>ERZ773173.1088-NODE-1088-length-26802-cov-23.148390_pt1 | contig 26802 bp, 26 predicted proteins | sample MGYA00580535_ERZ773173 | MGnify/ENA primary metagenome ERZ773173 (study PRJEB29015, sample SAMEA2737856) | human gut metagenome | biome: human gut; feature: human-associated habitat; material: faeces | place: China | collected 2012 ...
TTAAAAATCAATCATATAACTGACAAAAATTAATTTTTGTCATCTACTAAAAAAACAAGATAATATGGATTCAATCAGAAACAGACGTACGATTCGTAAGTACAAGCAGCAGGATATTCCTGCAGAGCTGTTGAACGGGCTGCTGGAAGAAGCTTTTCGGGCTTCCACAATGGGAAATATGCAGCTTTACAGTGTAGTGGTAACCCGGGATGCAGAGCGTAAGGCTCTTCTTGCACCGGCTCATTTTAATCAGCCTATGGTGACTTCTGCACCGGTGGTTTTGACATTTTGTGCAGATTTCAACCGTTTCAGCAAATGGTGCCGTCAGCGCAAGGCAGAACCGGGGTATGACAATTTGATTTCCTTTATCAATGCCGCTTCTGATACCTTGCTGGCTGTTCAGAACTTCTGTACGCTGGCAGAAGATCGTGGTCTCGGTATCTGTTATTTGGGAACAACTGTATATAATCCGGATCAGATTATAGATATTCTTCATTTGCCGGAACTGGTCGTGCCTGTGGCCACGATTACGGTAGGATATCCGGATGAATGCCCTGCTCAGCCGGACCGCTTGCCGTTAAGCGGAATTATACATGAAGAAGAATATCACGATTACACTCCGGAAGCAATTGATGCCATCTATGCGATGAAGGAATCATTGCCGGAAAACAAACATTTTGTGGAAATCAATCATACGGAAACGCTGGCTCAGATCTTCACGAATATCCGTTATAAGAAATCGGATAATGAATTTATGTCTGAAGGACTGAAGCGTACACTCAAGCGTCAGGGGTTTGATAAATAAGATTTCATCGGAATCAGATACAAAGAAAGCGGACCGGGCAATCAGTTTTAACTTTTGTCCGGTCCGCTTCTTCTTTTATTTCAGTTTTAATCCAACTTCTATTTCTTCAATTTCTGCTTTAAATTCTTTATCCACTTCCAACTGATCTTTTACAGTCTTGCAGGCATGCAATACGGTTGCATGATCCTTGTTTCCAATCAGCTGACCGATTTTGGAAGAAGATGTTTCTGTATGTTTCTTTGCCAGATACATGGCAACCTGACGTACTTGTACAACTTCACGTTTACGGGTTTTTGTATGGATAGCTGAGGTGTCAATCTTGTAGTGAGCACAAACCTTTTCGATGATATCATCGATGGTTACAGCCTTAACTTCAGCGCAGCGTACAGCTTTACGGACAATACGTTGAGCCAAATCCAGGTTGATTTCTCGTTTTAACAAGATAGATTGTGCCAGCAGTGAGTTGACAATACCTTCCAGTTCACGCACGCTTTCGTTGACGTTTTCCGCAATATAGCAGATCACTGATTCTGGAATGGTCAGTCCATCCCGGCGGATCTTGTTGCGCAGAATGTTCTTGCGCAGTTCGATATCCGGTTTTTCCAGTTCAGCCACCAATCCCCATTTGAAGCGTGTCAGCAGTCGGTCTTCCATCCCTTGCAGCATAACGGGAGCACGGTCGGAAGTCAATATCAGTTGCTTGCCGTTCTGATGCAGATGGTTGAATATGTGGAAGAATGTGTTCTGCGTTTTGGTAACACCCGCAAACTCCTGAATATCATCAATGATCAGGACGTCAATCGTCTGATAGAAACTGATAAAATCATTGAAATGATTTGTTCGTACTGAGTCAGTATACTGTACCTGGAACAGATGTGCTGAAACATACAACACACGTTTCTCAGGATAAAGTTCTTTGATACGGGTACCAATCGCATTGATCAGGTGTGTTTTTCCCACACCAGACGGACCATACAGGAAGAGCGGGTTGAAAGTACGCGCCGGATTCTGGGCTACAGTTTCAGCCACGGTTCTTGAGAATTCGTTGCTGGTACCTTTGATGAAGTTTTCAAAATTGTAATTCGGGTTCAGATGCGGATCCAGATCTTGAGGAGCCGCAGCTTGTAATGGGTTGGGCGCCTTGTTGGCATTGTGTACAGGCGCTTGAGGAGGCAAAGCAGATGAACGCTTTGTCCCTTCCATATTGACGGTTATGTGGTTTGTCTTGTCGGTAAGAATGGAATACATCAACTCCGTACCTTCACCTATTTCTTTATAGATGGCGGCACGCAGCAATCCCACATACTTTTCTTCCAGATATTCATAGAAGAAAGGACTGGGGACGCCAATCGTCAATGCCTTATTCTCGTATTTCAAAGGTACGATAGGCTCAAACCAGGTCTCAAAAGCTCTTGCATTGTTGATGTTGTCTTTAATGAAGTTCAGACAACGGTTCCACAACACAATTGCTTGATTATTTTCAATCATACGTGCGTTATTATTTAATAAAGCGAAATTTCTACGTTTGCAAATTTCGGAATGAAATTTCAGAAAAACAAATCCCTTTTTGCTTGCTTTTTCTGAATGTATTATAAATGTTTGGTTTTTAAAATGTTACAAATGTGTTAAAGACTCTTTTTGTGAGTTGACTCTTGTTTTTTTGAAACTTATTGTTTCTCAAATGGTTATCCTTTTGTTTCTTTTTAGGGAAGAAGACTGATGAAATTGGCTTATCTTCTTATTATCAGTTTTTTATAATGGTTGTAATAGAAGATAAGCCGATTCTTTATTATTTAGATAAATTCTATATAGTGTATTTCTTACTTGTCTTTCTTGCCAAAAAGAGAGAAGTGTACGTAGCGTTTGGGATGTTCCTGCAAATCCTTAAGCAGACTGGCCGCGTTGGCTGAAGTTGCGTTCAGATTGTTGTATAGTTCAGGATCATTCAGCAACAATCCGAGTGAATTGTCCTTGCGGTTCAGCTTGTCGGTCAACAGGCGTACATTTTGCAGGGTTGAATCGATTTTTGTAAAGGTTGCTGCATAGTCTACATTCTTCAGATTGCCGCTGATCACCTTCAGGTCTTCAGTGATTGCCGTAACGTTTCCGGTTAGCTGTGGAATATCGTTGCTCATCAGAGTGTGTAGCTGGCGGCTGGTTGCGTTCAGAGAAGCTGTCAGCTGTTCTGCGTTATGCAGAGTTTTGGCTAAAGCCGGATCTGCCAGCAACGTGTTCAATGAACTCAGGATAGAGTCCATCTTAGGCATCATTTGTGTCAGTTTGGGGAGCAGGTCCTTTTCTGCAGCTCCCATGATTCCTTCATTGGCTTCTCCCACCAGCGTGTCTCCCGGATTGTAGTATTCCTGACCTTCGTGGTTGAGCAGCATATTCATTTTGACGGTTCCCAGCATTTCAGTTACCAGTTCTGCACGGCTCCCTTTCGGAATGCGCATTGCCTGATCCATTTCAATACCCACAACAACGTGGCCGGGCTTCTGGTAGTTATATTGTATGTCACGCACAAGTCCTACTTTCAAGCCGTTGGCAAATACCGGGCTTGAAGTAGCCAGTCCGTTGATGTTGGTGAATTCCACATAATAATAGCTTTCCGGCTTGAACATATTAACACCTTTCAGGTAGTTGATTCCGAAAAAGAGGATAAGCAGCGAGGCTATTCCGGCTAAACCTATTTTTACTTCTTTCTTCATGTCTTGATTATCTGTTTTGTTTAAACTCTTTAATTGCTTGGTTAATATTCATTTTTTTTCCGTTCTTGAAAGCAATGATAAATGCATCCTTGAACTTGGCATCCACCTTGGTCCGTTTTAGTCGGAGGATATGGTTGTAGTCCGTGTCTTCTCCGTATGTATATTTAACGATACCGTTTTCCTTATAATGGTTTACGGGTGAAAGTCCTTTGAATTGTTGGCTTCTGGCTGGAAGAACGCGGTCGGAAGTCAGAATCTGTATTTTGAATACAGGCTTTTCTGTGCGGTTGTTCCGGCTGGAGGCTTTGGTTGCCGGGGTAGAAATCTCAACAGGAGCAGCGGCACTTTCGACTGTCTCAACAGGAGGGAGAGACTCTTCTGTCAGGTCCGCAGTGAGAACATCTGACGCTGATTCTGTTGCAGGCTCATCTTCAGCCGGGAAAGACTGGCTGAGAGGCTTTCCGGCATTGAATCCCTGTTCCTGTTTGTATCGCAGGAATGCCTGGTAGATGCTTTTTGCCAGAGTGGATGTTCCGTTGGATGACAGCAGGTATGCTTCTTCTGTCGGGTTGGAAATATATCCCAGTTCAACGAGTACGCTGGGCATAGAAGTTGCCCTCAATACCAGAAATCCGGCCTGATGTACTCCTTTGTCAACCCGTTTGCTGACCCGGAACTGCTTCTGAATGAGCTGAGCGAAGTTGACACTTTGTTTCATATTCTTGTCCTGAAGAAACTCAAAGATAATGTAGCTTTCTGACGAATTGGGATTAAATCCTGCATATTGCTGCTTGTAGTCGTCCTCGATCAGGATCACCGAGTTTTCTTTCTTGGCTACTTCCAGATTTTCTTCTGTACGGTGCAAACCTAATGTGTAGGTTTCTGCTCCGAATACCTGACTTTTTCTGGAAGCCACGGAGTTGGTATGGATGGAAATAAACAAGTCTGCTTTGGCGTTGTTGGCTATTTCGGCACGGCGGTGCAGGGGGACAAAAACATCGTTTTTGCGTGTATAGACCACCCGTGTATCACTACAGTTGTCCTGTATCATCCGTCCCAGTTTCAGGGCTACATTGAGATTGATATTCTTTTCCCGTCCTTTCCGGCCAATTGCTCCAGCGTCATTCCCCCCGTGTCCGGCGTCAATGACAACGGTAAAAGTTTTGCCGTTCTCAGCCAACAAATGGATTGGGAATAAACAAGCCATCAGGCAGAACCCAATGATATATAGTATGTTGAATTTAGATGTCCGCATAATTTATTTACGGGTACAAAGTTAATAGTTTTTTGGTTATCTCGGCTTGTCGTATATTAATAAATGTGTATTTCGGGAAATAACGCCCATAAAAACAGGGAAAAAAGCAAGCGGTTTGCTCGATTTTGCCTATCTTTGTCTGAATCGTTATTGAATAATAAAACAGATATAGAATATGACACTGATTGACGGAAAGGCTATTTCTGAGCAGGTGAAGCAGGAGATAGCAGCCGAAGTGGCTGAAATAGTGGCTAAGGGCGGCAAGCGTCCTCATCTGGCTGCTATACTGGTTGGTCATGACGGCGGTAGCGAGACTTACGTGGCAGCCAAGGTAAAGGCTTGTGAAGTATGCGGGTTCAAGTCGAGTCTGATTCGTTTTGAGGCCGATGTAACGGAAGATGAACTTCTGGCGAAGGTACGTGAACTGAATGAAGATCCCGATGTGGACGGATTCATTGTACAGCTTCCCTTGCCGAAACATATTTCAGAACAGAAAGTGATTGAAACGATTGATTACCGCAAAGATGTGGATGGTTTCCATCCGATCAATGTCGGACGTCTGTCAATCGGTCTGCCCTGTTATGTATCAGCAACTCCCAATGGCATTCTGGAATTATTGAAACGTTATCATATTGAGACACAGGGAAAGAAATGTGTTGTGCTGGGGCGTAGTAACATTGTGGGCAAGCCGATGGCTGTGCTGATGATGCAAAAGGCATATCCGGGAGATGCAACAGTGACCGTATGTCATAGCCGGAGCCGTAATCTGGTGGAGGAATGCCGGGAAGCTGATATTCTGATAGCTGCCATGGGCCAGCCCAACTTTGTTACGGCCGATATGGTAAAGGAAGGAGCCGTTGTGATTGATGTCGGTACGACCCGTGTTCCGGATGCAACCCGCAAGTCCGGTTTCAAGCTGACTGGAGATGTCCGCTTTGATGAAGTGGCCCCGAAGTGTTCATTCATTACGCCTGTACCCGGAGGAGTAGGACCGATGACGATTGTGTCGTTGATGAAGAATACCTTGCTGGCCGGAAAGAAGGCTATTTACCAGTAATTGGAAGGTGAACAGATTCCGAATATACAAACTCCTGTTGCCGATGGTCACCTGGCTGTCGGCAGCGGGAGTTTTTGCTAAGGGGGCCGACTCTCTGTCTCTACTTTTTATAGGTGACCTGATGCAGCATCAGGCACAGCTTGATGCTGCGCGTATGCCGGACGGAAGTTATGATTATACAGACTGCTTCCGTTGGGTGAGTCCGGAATTTGCAAAGGCAGATCTGGTGATTGGTAACCTGGAAGTACCTTTGGGAGGAAAACCTTATACGGGATATCCTGCATTCAGTGCTCCTGATTCTTATTTGAAATCACTTCGGCAGGCTGGGGTAGATGTGTTGCTTACAGCCAACAATCACTGTCTGGATCGGGGGAAGATGGGACTGGAGCGTACCATCTGTCTGCTGGATTCTTTTCGGGTACCTCATGTCGGGACTTATCGTACCCGGCAGGAACGGCTGGATTTTTACCCGTTGCTGGTGGAGCGAAAAGGATTTCGCGTAGTCTTTCTGAATTACACGTATGGTACAAACGGTTTACGTCCGGTAACGCCTAATGTGGTCAATTATATAGATCGCGAACAGATGAGGCGGGATATTCTGAAAGCCCGTCTGATGAAGCCTGATGTATTGATTGCCTGTATGCACTGGGGAGTGGAATATCAGTCTCTTCCCCGTTCGGAAGAACGTGCGTTGGCCGATTGGCTGCTGAAGATGGGAGTGGATCATGTAATCGGAGCGCATCCACACGTGATACAGCCTGTTGAAGTCCGGGAGGACTCTCTTTCTCCGGCACGTCACTTAGTAGCCTACTCATTGGGAAACTTTGTTTCTAATATGAGTGCTCCTCAGACAGACGGAGGGATGGCTGTAAAATTATTGCTTCGTCGGGTGGAAGGCAAAACCCGTCTGGTCGATTGTGCCTATGCTTTGGTATGGACTTCCCGTCCGGTATTGAGTGGGAAAAAGAATTTTCAGGTATATCCGGCCGGAATGGATGAAAACAAAATGCATGTGTCTGAGAGACAACGCATGAAGGCATATCTGGAAGGAGCCCGCAAGCTGTTGGGTAAGTACTGTAAGGGTATTGAGGAATATTTTTTTGAATAAAAAGAGGCAAAATGTTTGCAGATTCAAAATAAATCTCTACCTTTGCAATCGCTTTTGGAAAGGTAATCAACATGGTGACTATAGTTCAGTTGGTTAGAGCGTCAGATTGTGGTTCTGAATGTCGTGGGTTCGAGTCCCACTAGTCACCCCCTCTTTTCGAAGTTTCTTTTTTTACCAACATGGTGACTATAGTTCAGTTGGTTAGAGCGTCAGATTGTGGTTCTGAATGTCGTGGGTTCGAGTCCCACTAGTCACCCTTTCAAAGAGGCTGTCTCAAATAATATTTGAGACAGCCTCTTTGCATTTGTAAAAAATGGGCAAATCTATAAAGTTTTATCGGTTTAAAGAATGATGTAATGGAAGAATTTGTATATTTGTAAAAACCTTGAAGCATAACCTATATTCTTGATACAAAAATTAAGTTGTTTTTTTACGGAAAGAGAAAAGGCTGTACAATTTTAAATCAATAAAACGAATATTTTATGAAAAAACTGTTTCTTGTTATTGGCTTGATGACCTCTGTTATCTTTTGTAATGCGCAAAGTACCTATGAACCTGAATTTATTGGTGAAACGAATTTGCTGTGTATATCAGGAAGTGATACAATATCCATGGCTTTGGATAAAGAAAATGCTAAGATTAAATCCAAGGCTGGTGCTTCCTTATATTTGACAGGAATTGGTTCTGTAAAAACTCGTATTCATGTAGAAGGGAATACTTCTTCCTGTGTTGCAAAACCGGATTGTGCCTATAGGCTGGTCGTAAGAAGTGCGAATAATGATACAGATCCCAATACATTTATTCAGCTGATTCAGTTTGAAGTGAAGAAAAATGAAAGACGATGTGAAATTGGAAAGATAAATACTTTCAAGGGAAGTTCTTCCGGAACAGAACAGCTGATTGAATACAAGGCAAAACGGTATGGAGAGAGTTCTTATTTGCTCTCTTTTGATCCTGTTGTTCCTGGGGAATATGGTGTATTTATGTCGAATCCAGATGCAAGGGATGAAAAAAGGATGATCATCTATTGTTTTAGTGTAAAATAGTCTTTCATAAAAAAAACAACTGATTGAAGAGAAGATTCATTCGACATTATTAATGATATAAATAAAAGAAACATGAGAAACTTTGATTATCAGACCCCGACACGACTGATCTTCGGACGTGATGTTGTGGCGGGGCTTCCTGAAGTGATGCGTCCGTTCGGACGTCGTGTCTTGCTGACCTACGGAGGCGGAAGTATCAAGCGAATCGGACTGTATGACCGTGTCAGAGAATTACTGAAAGACTTTGAGATTTTTGAACTGGGCGGGATTGAACCGAATCCGAAGTATTCCACCAGTGTTGTGGAGGGGGTACGTATCTGTAAGGAACAGCATATCGATGTCATTCTCTCTGTTGGGGGAGGTTCGGTGCTTGACTGTTCGAAAGCCATTGCCGGTGGAGCCAAGTATGATGGCGAAACCTGGGATCTGATTACCGGTAAGGCTCCTACTTTGGCTGCTCTTCCGATCGTTGATATCCTGACCCTGGCTGCTACGGGCAGTGAATATGATGCCGGAGGTGTCATTTCGCGTACGGAAACCAATGATAAGATTGCTTACATCGATCCACATCTGTTCCCAGCATGTTCTTTCCTTGATCCGACTTATACGTTTACGGTCAACGCCAAACATACGGCAGCGGGAGTGGCTGATGCCATCAATCATGTGATGGAGCAGTATTTCACCCATGCTTCCAATTCTGTAGCTGACGGTTTTTGTGAAACCCTTGTCAAGACTTTGATGAAATATGCACCGGTTGCTCTGGAGAAGCCCGATGACTATGAGGCCCGTGCGGAGATTATGTATGCCTGTACTTTTGGCTGCAACGGCTTGCTGGCTCTTGGAACAGCAGGGTCTCCCTGGCCGATGCATGGTATTGAACATGCTCTTTCGGCTTATTATGACATTACACATGGAGAAGGACTGGCCATTATTACTCCGCACTGGATGCACCATGTACTTAATGAGCGTACACAGGAACGTTTCGTGAAGTTTGGCCTGAATGTGTTCGGACTGTCAGCAGACATGGCTCCGGCCGAGATCGCAGAACAGACCATTGTATGTACTTCTCAGTTCTTTAAGAGTCTGGGTATGCCGATGACCTTGCGCGAAGTCGGTATTGATGACTCCCGTCTGGAAGAAATGGCCCATCACGTTGCCGTTAATGAAGGACTGGATGCACCGGGTACCTTTGCTCCGCTGAATGAGCAGGATATCCTGTCCATTCTGAAGGCAGCGCTGTAAATCAGAAAGAAACTCTCTGTTCCAGCCTTTGATGTGACGGCTTTAGGTTGGAACAGAGTATTATAACAGATAACTTTAGATCAAACCTGTAAAAACAATACTGACACATATGAAGAGAATCGCTCTACTTGGACTGGCTGTGATGACTGTGGCTATGTCATACGCTCAGGGGATTAGCGGAACCTGGAAAGGAATGCTGAATGCGGGAAATCAGAAGCTGGAAATTGTTTTTCATTTCGATCCGTCGAAAGATGGAGGCGGTGCTGCTACCATGGATGTCCCTGCACAAAGTGCCATGGGTATTCCTGTTCGTCTGAATCTGCTGTCAGCCGATTCCGTCAGTCTGGATGTCCTGGCTCTTCTGATGGAATATACCGGGAAACTGAACAATGGAGTAATCACCGGTACTTTCAGACAGTTCGGTGTGGCATTCCCGTTGGAGTTGAAGGCTGGAGATGCCGGAAAGCCCAACCGTCCTCAGGAACCGGAAAGTCCGTTGGGGTATAAGACAGAGGAAGTTACTTTCACCAATCAGAAAGCTCATGTTTCTCTTGCCGGTACGCTGACTTATCCGGTCAATTATACTCCGGACAAAAAAGTACCTGTGATAATCATGGTTACCGGAAGTGGTGCCCAGAATCGGGATGAAGAGGTGTTTGCCCACAAACCTTTTAGGGTGATAGCTGACTACCTGGCTAAACAGGGAATTGCTTCTTTGCGATATGATGACAGAGGAGTAGGTCAGTCGACCGGAAATCAGGCCGGATGTACTTCGGCTGACTTTGCGGAAGATGCAGCTTGTGGACTTTCATGGTTAAAGAGCAGCGGAAAATTCAATCAGGTCGGGATATTGGGACATAGTGAAGGAGGGCTGATAGCCTTTATGTTGGGAGCTGAAGGAAAAGCAGATTTTTTGGTGAGCATGGCCGGACCTGGAATCAAAGGAGATAGTTTGCTGGTTGAGCAGCAGAATGCTCTTTTTAAGCTGAAAGGAATTCCTTCTAATGTGAGTGTCAGTACTTTGCGGAAAAGTATGGCCACTCAGCCAGGGAATGTATGGCTGGAATATTTTATGGATTATGATCCGCGGCCGGATCTGGAAAGAATTACCATCCCGGTTATGGCTGTCAACGGAAGTAATGATATGCAGGTTCTTTCAGACAGTAATATCAGTGCTATCCGGAACTGTCTTTCCGGGAAGAACAGCAAAAATCTTATCAAGGTATATCCCGGATTGAATCATTTGTTCCAGCATTGTGAACCTGCTTCCTCCATGGATTATTATAAGATTGAGGAAACCTGTTCACCGGAAGTTCTCCGGGATATAGCAGCTTGGATCAATAGTCTGTAGAAATGACTTGTTGGCAATACCGGCAATTATACCATCCATGTATGACGTTTAACAAAATAGCGTATGAAAAAAGTATTAGGCATATTTATAATGTTATTATTTGCATGTACATCCAGGGATAAGAATGAAATACCGACACTCTCTGTAGATTTACATTCGTCAGATGTTTCTTTCGAAGACTTGTTCTCAAAAATAGAGATCATACCTTTGGAGACATCTGATAGTTGTTTGCTGGTGGATGTAGAGAAAATAGTACATGTTGACAGTTTGCTGTATGTTTTTGATAGCAGGCGTCCTGCGCTATATGTGTTTGATGAGAAAGGAGCGTTTGTCAGACAAATATCCCGATGGGGTGATGGTCCGGGAGATCATTTGTTGATAAGTGATTTTATGGTTGATAAAAAACAACAGACTATAGGCTTGTTGAGTCCAAACGGGTATATGGGAATATATGACTTATGTGGGAAATTTATCAGGCAGGATGTGTTACCTGCCAAGCCTAATTATTATGCCGTTGCTTCTCTTAGCCCGGACAGATGGGTTTTCTGGTCGTGCGTGAGAGAAGATGAGGATGGAATTACAGTCGTTGGAAAAGACTCTCTAAATACGGTCAGTGGTTTTTGGAGGAACGATCGTATTTTGGATATGGGTAGCTTGAATCCTTTTTATGAGTACCATGATAATGTGTACTTTGCCACGGCATATCAGAATGCAGTCTATAAGTTGACCGAAAAAGGACTGTATCCTGTTTACTGTTGGGATTTTGGCAAAGATGGCATTAATGATGAAATGTTGCAAAAATATCGTTTGATTGAGAATGAAGGAAAACGAAATGATGAGCTGATTAAAGATTTGTCTGATGGAACACTCCCTTTCTGTATGAAATTTCATCGGGAAAATGATCTATATTATTATGTATCTCTGCAAAAAGGTTTAGGTACTATCAATAAGCATATTAATGTGTTTTATAGAAAACAAGACGGTAGTACATTTGTCTTTGAAAAGTTGGCTGAAAATTTAAGTATAACTCCTCTTCTGTTTACGGAAGATTACATCGTTTCGAAATTAAATTTTGATGATTATACTTGTTTGCGTCCTTTTTTGTCAGAACAAGACTACTCAAAACTTTTGTCGCGTGAGGAAGATGATAATCCGTGCCTGGTAAAGTTTTATTATAGGGATATTCAGTAAATATCCCTATAATTATCGCTGTTCAGATTCTATATGAAGGGGAATACATCATTTCTGATAGTATTATACATTTGGGTTATGTCGTAATTCTTGAAAATAGGCCACCGGAGAGACTCGTATTGTACATCCTTTTTTTCTTTTACTATCCATCTTTCTATATTACATATATCCTTGTTGAAATCCTATTTTATAAAGTTTACGTGCATCAGATGCAAAGGCATAGCATATCTCTCGTCGTTAACCTATTTTAATGCCTTCTTAGTCATTTTGTTAAGTTTAAATATTATGACATATATGCACTTGTCGTTTTTTACTATATAATATGTAACGGAATCATAGAATATTTCTTTCATACTGTTTACATGCTATTTCAATATTTATGTCAGGTTATGACAAACCAATTATTTCCTAAAAAAATAAACATGTGCAATGGGTGGGCATAGGCTTAAAATAACTTTGTAAGAATTAGGAACAACGTATAGTACAAATTTTATAAGTAAATATGTTTGGATTATAGGCGCTATTTATATAGAAGAAAAAGTAATTATGACTATCAACTGAAGAATTGTTATAACGTCCTTACCAATGGTAAAACTTATGTCTGAATTTTATAATAACAAAAAATAGTAATCTATGGCAAAGAAAGTCTCTTTTAATAAAGACGATACCCGTCAGCATATTATCTTACTACTGAAATACATATCGGAAGGTATTTTTGAAAAGGAAAACATACTGGCTATGTCGCTGCTGTGTGCAGTGGCTGGAGAGAGCATTTTTCTGCTTGGCCCTCCGGGGACGGCAAAAAGTTTGGTGGCACGACGACTGAAACTTGTGTTCAAGGAAGCAAAATCGTTTGAGTACCTGATGTCACGTTTCAGCACCCCTGATGAGATATTCGGTCCAGTCTCTATTTCTAAGTTGAAGAACGAGGATAAGTACGAACGTATCACAGATGGTTACTTGCCTAACTGCACAGTGGTTTTCTTGGATGAGATCTGGAAAGCTGGTCCGGCTATACAAAATGCTCTGCTAACAGTCATCAACGAACGGATTTATAAGAACGGATCCCAAACATTATCCTTACCAATGAAAGCCCTTATTGCAGCCAGCAATGAATTGCCTGCTGAAAATGAAGGGTTGGAAGCATTATGGGACAGATTTTTGGTGCGTATGGTATCAAATTGCATTTCTGATGAACGGACTTTCTTTAAAATGATACGACAAGACAGAGTGCCAGAAGTTGTTATTCCCGATGAATTGCTCATCACTGACGATACTTTTGCTTCATGGCAATCTGCCATTGCTCATATAACCATTTCTGATGAGACCTGTACTATCGTAGCCAATATTCGCAAATTACTGAAAGAAGAAGAGAAGAAACAAAAACGTACTACGACTTTGGATTTCTACGTGTCTGATCGTCGTTGGAAAAAACTCTTTCACCTGATGAGAACCTCTGCTTGGTTAAACGGAAGAGTGTCGACAGACGAAACAGATTGTATCCTGTTAATACATTGTTTGTGGAATAAGGAGGAGTTTATCGCTCAAACAATAGAGTGTGTAATGAAAGCTTTTACGCTCCATATTGAACAGCGGATAACCAAACTTCATACCACAATAGATAAAACCATTAAAGAAAGATCGGCAAATATGCCGGTAGGAAAAATGATTGAAGCAGATAGTTTCAATACTTATGTAGTAGAACGTTACTTTTATTACGTACTAAAGGATTATCCAAAAGGAAAATGTTTGTTTGCCAAAACAGATTTTAACCATTTGTCAATAGGGAAAGACACAAGTGGTATTATCTATATGGACTCGAACATCCAGAATTGGATTATTCATGCTATTTATATGGGTACTCCGTTTAATAGCAAACTAGGTTCTTCTGGTAAAGTAGAGAAGGTGTCATTGCGTAAATGTAAAGATGGTATCGTAGTAAACGGAACTCCCTACGCATTCTTACGCAAAGCTAGCGGAAATAACGCAAATCTTTCAAATAATCTGTTTGAAGATGAAAAAGAGCCTAAAGTTAATACAGCCTTTCAGCAACTCCAAGTAGAGCTTTCTGAAATCAGCAACATATTCAATGCATTATCCGCGAGAATTGCAGAATGCACCAACCTCTTTGTCTCTGATGATGATAAGAAACTCATCTCTCAACAAATAAAGGCTACAGGAAAGTTGTTGAATGAACTGTATATCAAACTCAATAATTCTCAGATGCTATTATGATGAATAACAAATCTTCTGAACAAAGAATGCAGTATTATAGTGAGACGTTCGATTTTTATATGGACTCCGAAGATCATCCTGATTTTGAGCCAGCAAATGATATACTTGGACAATATATACAATCGGTGGTAGCCGATAATCCGCAGCTCGACAGCCAGAACCCGTTATGGACAGAAATACTGAAAGATGATTTGATGAGGTTTCTGCAAGCTCTACTGTCATTGTATGAGCCTATTGAGAAGGAACATGACAAACAAAGCAAGATGATATATGCATTCACTAAAGCAAACATGAACGGCAAACGGAAAATGTGGAATGTGGTAAGCCAAACTATCAAACAATTCTATGCAGCACAGGAAGTGAATATTGAGGGATATATCAATCAAATGCAACAAATGGATGAAGAAAGTAAGTCTATGGTATTATCTGTTCTTGCGAAGGATTGGGAGAAAGCGAATGATGAATATATGGAACGGATAGAAAAGGAAATTTTGGATAAAAACAAAAATAATTGGGAATGCTCTGTCCGTGACCATGGAATAGAAGACTATGAACGTGTAAGAAAAATAGAACATGTGTTTTACAGATATCCAGCATTGACTGAAATAGTAAAAATTATAGGTAGGGAGCAACCTGAAAATAAGAAAGAACAGGATGATATTTTATTCAAGTACAAACCGCTGATTGTCTCAAACCATATGACTTTCAAAGAAGTGGAAGAAATCACAACAGGAAGAAATCTCAGTCATCTGGTTCCAACTGAAATAGCCTTTCTAGCAGATTCATTCACAGAATCCGTGTTTTATCAGAAATTTGCATCTTACAAACTCCAATTATTTTCCAATCGTTCCAAAATATTGGGGCAGGAAAAGACTAAGCAACAGATCTGTGACAAACCACGTCTTCAGATAGGGCCTATTATTGTTGCTGTTGATACAAGCGAATCCATGTATGGGCAACCTGAAAAAATAGCAAATTCGTTGTTAATACAATTGGTAAGAATGGCAAAAAAACAGAGACGCAAATGTTTTCTTATTACTTTTTCTGTAAAAGCTCAAACGATAGATCTTGCACATCCAGCCAATTGGGATAAATTGAAAGATTTTCTCGATCATGGTTTTTCAGGAGGAACAAACGGAGAAGAAATGCTTAAAATTGCACTAAGAGTACTTGAAACAGAGACTTACAGTTTAGCAGATATATTGATTATTAGCGATTTTGAATTTTCAAAGCCTATAAAAAATACGATTGATAAGATGTGTGAGGAAAGAGCCATGGGTGTTCGTTTCTACGGATTACAGATCGGTACAGCATCCCGTGAATACGATAAAATCTTAGACAGAATATGGAAGGTATGATAAATAGAACTGTTTACACAATAAATCCGAACTTCAGATTACAGTCAAACCATTTATTGGTAGAATGGATCATGATTGACACTTTTATGTTCCAACAAGAATTGCTGCAATGTGAATCTGCATTCATTTATAATAAGGAAAGAATCAGATTATTTGCCAAAGATATGGGAATAGTTTGCACTTCATTTATGCAAAGATTACTAAGTGGGAAAACAGGATGTTGCAAAAATGGCTACGAGATAAACTCCAAGGATATATAATAGACATTGCCAACAGAGTATTACCTCAAAGGATGCACGAACTGGAAGTTCAACATTGTTTATATGCCAAGAAGGTGATCGTAAAGATACTTTGTAAAAATATTTTAGGATTATGTTATCCAGGTTATAAAACCATTATCCTGTCACCAAGGATTATCTTTCTGCCACAGAGGTATTGGGATACTATAATTCTGCATGAGATGGCTCATCTGAAATTTCCTCATCATCGGAAAGCGTTTTGGAGTTTCCTCACTATTTTGTTGGGTGAAGACTTTAAATTACAAAAAGACAGGATGGATACAATGATGGGTATATTTTATAATTATTCCGAATTTCTATTAAAGTAACAAACTTCGACAGATTTGTTGTCACTATGTATAGATTTAATATCTTGTTCTCCTGAATATTTACAATTGTTTTTGTCGAAAACGTAACCAACATACAACTACATTCTCATATCCTCCCAAGGATTTGATTAGTTCCATAATGTTGATAAAATTATTTTAAACCTATATTTATCTATGAGTTTTATTAAATAAATAAAAAGCTACGATGCGAAAATATCCTCATTTTCTGTCATATTAAGGCTGAAAGTGAGGATATTATTAAAAAAGAATGATATTTGTGATTACTTTGGCAAATCAGAAATCAGTCTTTCCTCAATAAATCTTTTTTTACAGCATTGGATATTATATCAAACACTTCAGTATACCAATTGGAATAGCGTACTCCATATCCGGGATGATATGTACGATAAGAATGAAAAGGAAGATTTTTGCTCTTTAACTGAGCAACTTCGTTTATGAATTTATATCCTCCAAAATTAATAAACTCTACATCCGGGAACTTTAACCTTATATTATTGTCATAAGATGGACCGGTTAAGAAAATGCAAACTTCAGGTTTTAGAATATCTATTTCATCTGAAATGACATTAAAGTATTTGTGTTCATGTTCTGTAACTTGCCAATCAGGATGACCTTTATCGCATTCTTTTCCGAATTTCAAAATATTATTCCACACAAAACAATTGATATCCGGATTACCTAACATGTAGTTTATTTTGTGTACCCATTGCCAGAATGTAGAATTATAGTTACGCCCTAGATTAAAATCTTCATACATTTTCATTGATGAAATTACATCATCTGGAGTTTCTAATACAGCTCCCCATCCGTTAGTTTCTTGTCCTATAATCATAAGCTTTATAGGGGCTTTGGAATATTCCTCTTCCCAAACATGCAAGAGTAGTGGATAGGAAAAGTTAGTCATTCCCAATTGGTTTAATTCTTTGTACATTTTAAATATATTGTCTGTTTGAGATAAATACAATTGTTCTAGTTTTTTATTAAATACATTCATCATCGTATTATTTTAGATATTAGTATAAAATAGGAATAAGCATATTTACTAACTGCCAAATCTTTACCACAGGACATTGCAGCCCATATTCACCTATAAATTATTCAGAGATACTTTTTCTTTTTTACTTTAAATATGTAGATAAGCTATATCTATCAATAAGTTATTTATAAATACTTATTACTTTATTTATTCTGTTTATTAAACGTTGTCTGAACCATTCGGGAGAAATTACTTCAATGTATTCTCCCATACTGAGAATATATTGCTCAAAGTCGAAAGTTGGAGCTATAAATAACCTGAAAATGCTATATTCATTCGTTTGCTCTACCTCTTGTTGAGATGGGTGTAAAGGAAGGGAATGCAAATATCCGACTTGAGAATGATGAACTTTAATGTCGACATATTCAGCATCCATAGTTTCATCGACGATAATCCCATAAAAAGAAGAAAAATAAGCTTCAGGTGAGAAATTTTCTGGATATTTATATGTATTCTCAGTAATTTTCAAATCAATAATTCTGTCCAATGCATAAACTCTTGGATGATCATAACCGGAACTTTTTGCAACTAGATACCATCTTTGACGAAACATTTTTACACAATATGGGGTTGCTTCAAAAGATATTGCATTATTGCGAAAAAAGCTCTGATATGTTATGTGAAGTGTTTTTTGAGTATGTATTGCATCTAAGATCGAAAATATCAATTCTCTATCAGTAAATACATCTTCTAATAATATTTTGCTTTGAATAGACTTGTATTGTTGTAAATTACAACTTATTGATAGAGTATTGAATAACCATCCTGTAAGATCATTCTGTTTTAATTGTTCCTTATTTTGAATAATAAAGCGATATTCATTTTTTCGTTCACATTCAATAATGAGTCCAAATAATTCTTCAATAGCTATCCTCCATTTGTGGAATGTTCGTTTAGACAAATCTATTCCTTCACTTAAATCATTGTCAAGCCATTTTTGATTTATTTCTGCAAATGTAATCCCATTATCAGCAGAATAAATGGTTTTAGTTAACCAAATATATTTAGATAAAAGATTTCCAATCATATTCCGATTAATTATATTTATAAATACAAATATAGTAACAGCTTATGCCATATAAGGGCACAACTTGAAGAAAATCAATACTGACTAAAGATTTCTTTAAAAATCATCCGTCCAATAAAAAGTTTCTATAACTTTGCAAATATGTTGGTAATATGTTCGCTTGATTATTAATAAAAATAACTATGTATATAAAACAATGTAAGAATTATATTAGCAATCAAACTAACAGAACTTACTTTGATTTGTATGATAAGGTTTGTGGCGTTATTTTTGGACAGGCAATAGGAGATGCTTTGGGACTTGGAACTGAATTCATGTCATATAATGAAGTTTTAAAGTATTATCCTCAAAAACTTACATCATACAATCAAATCTTACAAGATAGACATCGTATAAGATGGAAAGCAGGAGAATGGACTGATGATACAGATATGATGCTATGTATAGCTGATGCCATGATTGAAGACAAAGATATCTGTCTGAATCGTGTTGCTCAAAACTTTAAGCAATGGTTTAGAGGAACCCCCATGGGTATCGGTCAGTATACAAATAATGTACTGGCGATTTCAGATTATACAAAAGATCCAATAAGAGCTGCCAGTCTTGTATGGAAATTGTCCGGTGAGAAAAGTGCTGCAAATGGAGGCCTCATGAGGACTTCAGTCATCGGCCTTTGGAAGAAAGATGTTTCGTATTATTCAGAGAATATCTGTAAACTGACGCATGCAGATCCCAGGTGTGTAGGCTCTTGTGTTATATTATCAGAATTAGTACATAGTTTTGTTTGGCATGATAAGGAACTGGACTTTGAGACCATCATAAAGATTGGAAACAAATATGATGAAAGAATAGCACCTTACTTGATAGCGGCTATGGAAGCCGAACAAATACAAGATTTAAATCTGGATGATGAATCAGCCATGGGCTATACATTAAAAACTTTGTCTGCTGCTGTCTGGTGTTTATATCATGTGGAAAGTTTTCTGGAAGGATTATTGGCGGTAGTAAATGCAGGAGGAGATGCTGATACAAATGCTGCTGTAGCTTGCAGTTTATTGGGAGCAAAGTATGGATATAAGTCTATACCTCCTTATTACATAGAGAATCTTCTAGGTAAGAATTTGCTAATGAATGTTTCAAAAAAAATATATGAAATTATAAGTGCGTAATATAAAAAATCATATTAAGAAATGCCAGTTCTTATTGCACACATAAATTTTCTATGAATGACTATTTCATATGAGAGTGTAATATTCAATTAAGTAATAATAATGTTTAATTCTAATTGTAATTCTGATATGTATTTACATGAACAGGAAGATATCCTTTTTGAAGAGTGGAAAAATAGTTATCCCTCTGATGTTAGAGAAAAAATTGTTATTGATGGATTATGCCATAATGGTGTATTGTACAATGAAAGCAGAAATTCATATTCCGGTAATGAGGAGGAATTATGGGCAACAGCTAAGCGAAAGATTCTTTTTTTGATGAAAGACCCCAATTCAAACCCTGGAGAAGATTATCGAGAATGGCATTGGCGTGAGATTACAGCCAAATTTTTCAAGGTAATTTTCAACTGGCTACAAGGACTAAGTGAGATAACTCCTGATTATATTCCATTATTGGAGAATGATTCTTATCTTGATCCTGCAAACCAAGTTGTTTTGAAATATCCATTGGCTATTGTCAATGTGAAAAAAATTTCCGGAAGTTCATCTGTCCTAAACAATACTCTTTACGATTATGCTAAACGAGATGCTCCTTTTCTCAGAAGACAAGTTCGGGACATTTTGCAACCTAATATTGTCGTATGTGGAGGAGGAAACGGGAGTGTATTAGATATAGCCAAACAATACATCTATCCAGATTTGACATTCAAACCTATAAATAATTGGTGTTTTTTCTCTGAAGAACAGGATTTATTACTTATCAATAGCTGGCATCCCGCTGCCAGAATCTCTGATGTACAAAAAATTGATGATATGATGCGTAATGTGGCTGATTTTATAAATAAAACACAGACCAGTATTTTCAGATAGGTCAAATATTATAGTAGATATATTCTTAAAAAACTGGTATGTCCAAGAAACTAACGAAGTTTCGATTGTTGCTAGAAAAATATCCTTATGGAATAATTTGTTACTTACAAACTTATCTAACAAATAAAATATACAAATATTCATGTATAAAGGAACAAATTTAAAAGAAATACAGCAAAAGTATCAAGAGTTCACGACAGATTTATTTAATGAAAAAATAGGAATATCTGTAGAAGGTTTATCAAACAAAGAACGTAAGACATATATGCGTCTAAAAAAATGTTACATTGATTGGGTGTTACATGATAAAAAAATAGAATTTCAATATGTCCTAGATTAGCAGTAAGCATTCGGTAAACCACGTTGCAAATTTTGTGAATTAGTTCCGAATCAGTGCTATTCGTAGTCGATTCGGAACAAGTTTGATGAGATTTTGTCTCTAATTACGTAGTAGAAGTTCTTCCATATCCTCAAATTTTTGTGTAAATGGAAACAAGATTCAGCTGTAAATTTATTCTTACCGAAATGACAGACTCTCCATGTTTGGTCTGGATTTTCTTCGGATAACTGCCATTCCGGGAGTTGCCGGTATTGTTCCCTGTCACAGAATTCTTTTCATAGCCCAAATGGGCGTCCATTTCGCCTTCAAGCATCTTCTCCAGCACCTGGGCATGCAACTGTTTCAGAAACTTGCTCACATCCGCTTCTGTCTTGAACTGGCTAAGGAACTCACGTTATATTAATATTCTTACTTGTGAAAAAGCCTTTAAGGTGGGGAGTGATTTAATATTTGTTGTTTTATTGGATTTAAGCGTATTGTCTCAATTTGCTTAATGGGGTAAGAAGATGTATTCGAAAGATGTACAACAGTTCTTATGCTATAAAGTAATCATATAAAAGGGGAAATTTAACCAAATATTCATTTGTGACATGAGAGTTAAGTTTGTTTGCGAATTTAGGTTCTCTTCAGAAGTCTTCAGGGATAAGGCTGGTTGGATTAAGATTGCTTTATCGCTATGGGTGGAATCTTGGGCTTAAAAAGAGAATAATTTATACCTTCTATCTGGTAGAATGTATGGTATCTTCTGATATAAACTTTTTTAGTTTGGATTTGAGTATACCTTTCCGATAGCCTGTCCACATCTTTAGGATTTTACCTTCCGGTGAAATCAATACGAAATGCGGGATGCTTCCGACTTTATAGTGCGAAGCCAGACTTCGTCCTCCATTTTTTGGTTCATTCCATTGATAACCCGGCATCTTGTGTTCTTTCAGGAATTTGCTCCAGGAGATTTTTTCATCATTGGATATTCCTACCAAGGCCAATTTATCGCCATATAGATGGACAATCTCTTCCATTTCCGGTTCAGACATGCGGCAAGGGCCGCAGTAGATACTCCAGAAATCCAACAAGATGTATCGGCCTTGCAATTCTGACAAATGACGGGATTTTCCTTCAGCGTCATATAGTAAACCATCAGCCATATCGTCTCCTTCTTCCACTGTCGGAGCAGGGAAGGCATATGACTCAATGAGTTTTCCTTTCTGCGTTTCCTGCCATTCGGCCGGCATACGTGCATACAACTGCTGGAAAACAGGACGAAAACTGCGCAATGAATCCGGAATTTTCCTTCTGATTCTTGAGCTTGACAAATGTTTCCTGCTCCAATGAGCAGGAAAAGGGAACACAAGATCTGGATAGCGAGATTTTTTTCATTTTTCAGTCAGTTTTATTGTATGGAATGTCCGTCTGTGGATTGGGTTTCCGGAACAGAGCCGAAGCGCTTTTGCAGGAACTCTTTCAGATTGTGGGTACCGACATCTTCTGTTGAGATACTTCCGTCTTTCTCTACGATTACATAGTGCGGAATTCCGTTGAACTGGAAAAGTTGGCGCATATATTTGTATTCAGTGTCTGTGAGCCGGTAACAGGCTTCTCCTTTCAGGTTCTTCTCTACATAGTCCGTGTAGGCCTTTCCCGGAGATTCTTTTTCGCTGGTTATATAGACGAACTGAAAATCGGGATGGTTGCGGTATTGTCTGCGCAGGTCGGCCGTAGCCTGTATGCCAGTCCGGCAGGGACCACAATAGATTCCCCAGAAGTCAATGAAGAGTACTTTGCCGGCATGAGGAGCAATGATACGGCGGAAAATATCGGTAGCTTTCCCCGCAGGAAGCTGGTAGGATGCTGTCCGTCCTGCCGGATGCAGTTCGTCAATCATATCCTTGACTGCAGTCTGCATATAGGGATGGGTAATGATTGCCTGTGTCTTTCCGATGAGGCATTCTGCATCTTTCCGGCTGGTCTGTTGTGCAACGATGGCACGCAGGTCGCGTACACGGGCTATCTGCCAGAGCAGGGGAGAGCGTTCATTACACAACGCCTGAATGATACTGTCCTGTATCTCATACTTCTTTGCATATATCCGGATCAGTTTCTCATTATCCGGAAGTTTTTTGAAGTCTTCTTCACCTGCCAGACTCTTGTAAGCATTATTGGCTGCTTCGAGTGAGCCCATGTATTCAAAACGGTTGATGAAAACACTTATCCGGGAACTGGCCAGTGCTGACATTTTGTCCAAAGGCATTTGTTTCAGAAAGTCGTAATAGGAAGCATCCGGCTGCACCTGCAATACCTGATTGGCCGTGTCTTGCCGGGCATAATAGCTTCGGGGCATCTGATAGTCAAAATAAATCTCTCCTGCTTTGATGGCTGTATGGTTGCGGATCAGCGAAACTGCTTTTTGCGAAGTTGCATAAAGCCGGCAAAGTGAATCGGCTTGCTGCTGCCACCGGGCAGTGTACGGTTCCAGTTGTTTCTGAAACTGTGCCGGTGTCAGTGTCTTCTGGGCTTTATTCAGTTTCTCGTAAGGATAATCGATCAGGTCATTCAGGGTGACGGCCAGATAAGACAGTGCGGCTGTCTTTCCCATATAAGCCGTGTGAATGAGCGGATATTTGTTGTCGCGTGCCCGGCTTCGTGCCATGATGTCTTCCCAGTCCAGATACATTGTGACTGTGTCACCCGGTTCGGCATAGAATGGAATCCACTGGTTGTTCAGGGTCAGGTTCTGGCAAACGGGATATGACAGGATAAATTTGCATTCGAAACTTCCGTCGGGATTGATGGGGACTACTGTGGGATAGTCCTTGCGGGTAATTTCATTGCTCAGATAAAGAATACCGCTGTCGAATCCCAGTCTCGGATCATAACCTTTCAGATAGCCTTGCAGGTAGACGCTGTCCCGGCGGAAAAAGTCCGTGCCATATCCGTTGTCTGCATCCGGTATTGCCGGCTCTTTGCGGGTGCGTACGTAGCGTTGTTCCTCTCCGTCGTTAAGGGCAATGAGGCAGGAACCGTCTTTTCGGGCAGTCAGTTTCAGGGTGACGGTGCTTCCGTCCTTGCGGTCGCTGGCAGTCATCAGGAGGCGTTTCCCCTTTTTTCTGCATTCCACGGGAGTGTACAGCCGGTTGTTCAGGATGACGATGGAATCATAGATACCGTAAGTCCAGCGACTCTGTGCATCCTCGCTAAACCAGTTTCCCTCTACCGGTTCCAGAAGAGAGCGGGGCTCAGAGGCATCAGCCACCAGTGAGATATCGAAAGTATTTCCTTCTCTTCCATTGGGATCTATGAAATGTATTTTCCGGGTTTCCTGGGGCAGAGGTTCGAACAGCAGTACGAAGTCCATTTCTCCCGAATCAGGAAGATAAGTTTCCTTTTTCAGTTCAATGCCTTCAGCTCCCGTTTGCTTGTAACGTATTCCGGTGGCAGTATCTTCCAGATAATTCTCTCCATCTTCCTTGATCCACCAGTGTGGCCGGAAAATCGCGTGGATGTAGACTTTTGTACATTCGGGGGTACGCTCGATCCGGGTAATGTTGCGGATACTTCCGTTGCGGGCCTTGAATGTCGGATTTTCAATTGTTTGTGCTGTCAGTATTCCTGGAAGCAGGATCAGCAGGCATAGGAGCAGCTGTCTGAGGTTTTGCCATGGTGTCTGCCGTTTATCGGTCAAGGATACGGTTGTGGCTGTTCTTGTTTTCATGTGTATAAAAGGTTTATGTATGGTTAGGTTTTATTTGTCAGTTTCGGATTCTGCAGATCGGGTTGAAACACAGATTGCCCCGTTTTTCGCCGCTTCTCCAAAAAGATCAACAGCCTGCTGGCCTTTCAGCACTTTGATGGATTTGATCTGGCTGGGTGAGAGAGCCTGTACAGCTGTTGCATCAGCAGCTTTTCCGTCTATGATGACCAGAGACTTAGATGTCTGGGAGTCAAACCGGATGGTCGGGATATTTATGTCCGAAGCCTGATCCTCTTTTTTCAGTTTGACTTGAATGATTCCTGTCTTGCTCTTGTCGGTCGTGTATTTGGCCAGAGAAGCCTGATCTTTCAGGACGGTAACTGACTGGATACGCTGCGGATCGATGGCGCGGAAAATCTCCGGACTGACCTCCTGTTCGTTGACCAGAAGAATGACATCCTTGAGGGAAGAGTTGTAGCTTCCATTTTTCAGGAAGATGGAATTGCTGTTTTCGGGTTTGTCGGATGTTTTCGTGAAAGCAAATCTGATCGGTAGCGTCTGTTTCACTCTGATAGCCTGTCCTTTCCGCATGCCAGGTTTCCATCGGGGCATGTTTTTTATGAGTCTCAAACCTTCAGCATCAAGTTGCGGATCCACACTTTCTACCACTTCTGCATCGGTGATGCTGCCGTCTTTGCTGACGATGAACTGTATGATCACCCGGCCCTGTATTCCGGCTTTCTGGGCTTCCTGCGGATATCGTATGTTGTTCCGGAGATAGGTATTCAGCGCTTCCATGCCACCTGGAAATTCAGGCATCTGGTCCAGAGCCGAAGAGGGTGCTGCGACTGCTGGCTGTACATTGGGCTGTATGCTGTCGTGTACGGCCGGAGCAATTACTTTGACGGCTGAAATCTCATCAGCTACGGCTGAGACTTCAGGACGGGCAAAGGCCGTAACAGCCAGTGCGGCCAATGGAAGTATATAAAGATACTTGGCCCGTGCCCACGGATTGGATTTTTCTTTTAACATCATAGTGATACGTTTTTTCAGTGAACTGTGATTAAAGCTGTTGGCCATAGAGTAGAGCCTTGTGCCGACAGCTTTTTTTATTAAGAGCATCTGGTAATTTCTGGCGTTTACGCCTTCGCGCAGAACGGTTTCGTCGGCTTCATATTCATGGATATTCTGCAATTCCTGTTTCTGCAGCCATGCAGCCGGATTGAACCACTGTACGAAGATGCAGAGGTCGGCCAGCAGCAGATCCCATGAGTGGCGGTTGCGGATGTGGGCCAGTTCGTGGATGAGTATCTCGCGTCCGTTTTCTTCCAGATCCTTTCGGGCAATCACGATCCAGTGCATCCAGCTGAAAGGAGCAATGTCGTGATCGTGTACCACCAGCCGTACATTTTTCTCTTTCCGGTCAGGGAGATAGCTGTCCAGAGCTTCCCGTTTGCCCTGACGGATCAGTCTGCCCAGCCTGGCCAGTGAACAGAGGTTGCGTACGATGAAGAATACGATACCTGTCAGATAGACCAGCAGGGCCGCACGTAACCACAAGACTGTGGCAGACGGTGTTGCAGCTGCCATGCTTTCGCCTTCCGGCTGTATATCGGCCAGCAGGAGAAGCTGCTCCAGTGTGAGCATTGTTTCCTGTACAGCTGCCGGACTGTTTACACTGGCTTCGACCAGTGGAAGCAGGGAAGACAACACCAGCAGTCCCAGCAGGGCAAAACGGTTGAAACGGTGGAATGTGTCGCGGCTCATCAGCAGCTTGTAGAACAGGTAGAATACGGCCAGGCAGGCGGCGGATTTCAGTATGTAGACTAAAAAGGTTCCCATATCGTTATCTGGTTTTTCTGATTTGTTTCCGATTCATAACCGTCCCTCCTCTACCTTCTGTATCAGCTCCTTGAGCTCTTTCAGCGAAATGTTCTCCTCTTTCACCAGCGATGAAACGGCATCCCGGTAGGAATTGTTGAAGTATTTGCTGATGACACTCCGGAGCGTACGGCGGCTGAAATCATCACGGCTCACGGTGGCATAGTACTGATAAGTGTTGCCATATGCTTTGTGGGAGAGGTAACCTTTCTCTTCCAGTCCGCGTACGATGGTGGACAGGGTATTGAAATGCGGTTTCGGATCGTCATAGAAAGCGAGCATTTCTTTCACAAACAGTGGGCCTTTTTCCCAGAAAAAGCCCATGATTTCTTCTTCTTTTGCAGTCAGTCCTTTCATGATTTTTTTCTTTTTCTGCAAATAACGAAAGTTTTTAGTTGATAAACTAATCTTTGTAGTTAATAATAGCTAAAGAGATAAATTTACTTTCGTTGCAGCTTGATCGTGCGGTCGTTGCGGCTGAATTGTGCGGTCGTTGTGGCTGAATTATGCGGTCGTTGTGGCCTGATCGTGCGGTCGATTATTTTGCATTGACCTGTCAATGCGAAGGTATCGTGCGGTCGTTAAATATCCGGCGATAAAATTTTTTTCCTATGATAAATTTTCTACTTTTGTGGCGTATATCTTGAAATGGGGTTGTATATAGTGTAATAAACCGAATCACTACTGTCCCGTAAACGTGGATAATTAGTTCTTTGAAATTATTGAAATATAGTCAATTACGCGGTTTTTTAAAATGAAACGGACTTGATTTTGCAACTTTGCAGTCTAATACAAATGGCTGCTATG
>ERZ773173.1090-NODE-1090-length-26719-cov-3.427205_pt1 | contig 26719 bp, 20 predicted proteins | sample MGYA00580535_ERZ773173 | MGnify/ENA primary metagenome ERZ773173 (study PRJEB29015, sample SAMEA2737856) | human gut metagenome | biome: human gut; feature: human-associated habitat; material: faeces | place: China | collected 2012 ...
AACAATTGCCAACAATATGGGGGGAGATTTATTTGTTTCATTCCATAGAAATTCTGCACCTAACGCAGACATGTACAACGGAGTTCAAACACTGGTGTACAATGACCAGGGATTAAAGGCTGAACTTGCCAGAAATATTAACGAGAACCTTGTGGCACTTGGTTTTGCTGACAAAGGAGTAGTGGAAAGACCTAATCTTGTAGTTTTAAAAAGAACAAAAATGCCCGCTGTTTTGATTGAGGCAGGTTTTATTAATTCGGCTGTGGATAATGAAATCTTCGATAATAAACAAAACGAAATTGCTCAGGCTATTGCCGATGCAATAATTGATACTTTATATGACAGAGGCATTCATGCAAATGACTGTAAACCTAACAATAGTCAGAGCTATTCGGTTCAGGTGGGGGCTTTTAGAAACAGACAATTGGCTGAAAGCCTTAACCTGCAGCTTAGAAGACAGGGATTCCCGTCAAGAGTTGTAAAGGAAGACAATCTATTTAAAGTAAGAGTTGGAGATTTCAGGACACTGGATAATGCGGTGGCAATGGAATTGAAACTAAGGTTGCTTGGATATAATACTTTTGTGGTAAGTTGAAGCTTGAATCATAATTAAGAGTACTCTGTTGCTGGAATATTTTGTAGTTGAAATATTTTATTATTGAAAAATATATTAGGAATAAAAATACAGAAAAAGATAGTGTAACTTTCGGATGGTTGAAAACCGATAATTACACTATCTTTTATTTTATGAAAAAATTTAACTATGAAGGTGGAAATGATTTAACAAAGTTGATACAATAAGAAGATGTAATATTTTAATATAGAATAAATCTGGAATATAAGTTGAAAAGTAAAGATACATATGAGATAGAAATATGCTAATGTGTACAAAATAGGGCATAACAGTGTATATATCAGTATATATCAAATCGGAAAGGATTAAAGATAAAATGAACAATGGATTCGTAAAGGTTGCTGCGGCAACACCAAAAATAAAAGTAGGTGACTGTGGTTATAACGGAGCACAGATTTGCAAGATTATAGATGAAGTGTATGATAATGGAGCTCAGCTTGTGGCTTTTCCTGAGTTGTGCATTACAGGGTACACTTGTAGTGATTTATTTTGGCAGAAATCAATGCTTGATATGGCAAAAACTCATTTGCAGTTTATTGCAGAGCATTGCGAAGATAAGGAGATTGTGGCAATTGTTGGATTGCCAATGATTTATAGAAGTAAGCTTTATAACGTGGCAGCGGTTATTTATGATGGAGAGATTTTAGGTCTTGTGCCAAAGACTTATATACCTAATTATTCTGAATTTTATGAGGCACGTCATTTTACAAGTGGCAAAAATAAAGATGGATATGTAATGATTGGCGAAGAAGAAGTACCTTTTGGAACAGAGATTTTGTTTAATTGTGTTAATTTTGAAAACTTTAGTTTTGCAATCGAAATTTGCGAGGATTTGTGGGTTCCTAATCCACCAAGTACAAGCCATGCTCTTGCAGGAGCCACAGTTATTGCAAACCTTTCAGCAAGTGACGAAACAACAGGAAAAGATATTTACAGAACCGGTTTGGTAAGCGGTCAGTCAGCAAGAACTCTTAGCGCATATATTTATGCAGATGCAGGAGAGGGTGAATCTACAACGGACTTGGTTTTTGCGGGGCACAATATTATAGCTGAAAACGGTAATATTTTGTCACAGTCTAAGAGATTTGAAAATCAGACTATTTACGCAGATATTGACCTTGACAGATTAGCAGCAGAGAGAGCAAAAATGACTACTTTTATTCCTGATGAAGAATTGTCTTATGAGGAAGTTGAAGTGGAATTGGAGCCAATAGATTTTGAAGTGGAAAGAGTGATAGATAATGCACCTTTCGTCCCATCAAATACTAACGAAAGAGAGAAAAGATGCGAAGAAATTCTTTCAATTCAGTCGCTGGGACTTAAAAAGCGACTTGACCATACACATGCCAAAACGGCTGTTGTGGGTGTAAGCGGAGGACTTGACTCGACACTTGCACTTTTGGTAACCGTGCGTGCATTTGACAGTCTTAATCTTGACAGAAAGAATATAATCGCGGTAACAATGCCGTGTTTCGGTACAACGGACAGAACGTATAACAATGCGGTTAATTTTGCAAATTCGCTTGGTGTTACTTTGAAAGAAGTAAATATCAAAGCGGCGGTAAATCAGCATTTTGCGGATATAGAACACGATCCGAATGTCTATGACGTCACATATGAAAATTCTCAGGCGAGAGAAAGAACTCAAATTCTTATGGACGTTGCAAACAAAAGCGGCGGCTTGGTAATCGGTACCGGTGATATGTCCGAGCTTGCACTTGGCTGGGCAACGTATAACGGCGACCATATGTCGATGTACGGCGTTAATGCAGGTGTTCCGAAAACACTCATTCGTTATCTTGTCGATTATGAGGCTAAACGTACAAACAACGATATATTGAAGAAAACATTACAGGATATATTGGATACACCTGTAAGTCCCGAACTTCTTCCGCCGAAAGACGGAAAAATATCTCAAAAGACCGAACATATTGTCGGTCCGTATGAACTTCACGATTTCTTTTTATATCATCTTATGCGTTTTGGTTCAAAGCCGTCAAAGATACTGAGATTGGCTGAAGTTGCGTTTGAGGGGATATATGACAGAGAAGTTATACTTGAATGGTTAAAGGTATTTTACAGAAGATTTTTTGCACAGCAATTCAAACGTTCGTGCCTGCCTGACGGTCCGAAAGTAGGAAGTGTTGCTCTTTCTCCGAGAGGCGATTGGCGAATGCCGTCCGACGCCTCATATCAAATTTGGGCGAAGGAACTCGAAACACTTTAACGCCCTATTCTATGGAGGGATTTCGGTGTCAAAGAGTAAAGTTTGTTTAATTTTATCGGCATTTATTTACGGATTTGCACCGATACTGGCTAAATTTGCATACAAAAGCGGAGCAAACGGAATTACGCTTACTTTTTTGCGTACATTCCTAATGCTGCCGCTTTTATTTTTTATAATGATTTTCAGAAAGGTGTCGTTTAAACTTACGAAAAAGGAGCTTATAGATATAATTCTGCTTGGTGTGGTGGGCGGCTCATTTTCAATGATTTCACTTTATGCCGCATATGACTATATCTCAACCGGACTCGCAACAACGCTCCATTTTATATATCCGCTTATAATCGTAATAACGTCGGCGGTGGTTTACAAAGAAAAAATCAAGAAGATAAAACTTCTTGCGGTTATGCTTGTCACGCTCGGAATGTTTATGTTTGTTGATCTTAATAATACAGCCGATAAAATCGGCGTGATACTTGCGATTTTGTCGGGGATATTTTATAGCTTTTATGTCGTTTATATGTATCGTTCCAAACTTGACGAAATGGACTATATAAAACTTACGTTTTATCTTATGATTATTATGAGTATCGGCACATATATTTTCGGTTTGACAACTGATAGCTTGGTGTTTGCGGAAATGGATTATAAAGCATGGATACTGTCGGTGGCTATATCACTTATTATAACGCTTGGAGCAGTGCCGCTTTTTCAAGTGGGAGTACGCTGTGAGGGTGCGTCAACCGCTGGGATAGTATCGGCATTTGAGCCGATTACTTCAATAATACTAGGTGCGATATTCTTGGGCGAAACAATGGGATTGGTGCAGTATATCGGCGGTGGTTTGATAATTTTGGGTGTGGTATTGGCAGAAAAGTATGGATAATTTATAAATAAACATTAGATAAGACAACCTCTGATTACATTGGTTGTCTTTATTTTTGTCAAATACCTTGATTTTTTTCTGTGATTGTGTAATAATACATATTGGATAATAATGCGGAGATAAAAATATGAGAAAAGTTAATACCACAATTAAATATATAGAACCGTATTCAATCGCGGAAGATGCCGGAATTGAAGTCGGGGATAAGCTGATAAGCATTAACGGACACGATTTTCACGATATACTTGAATATCGCTATCTTACAGCTGAATATGAAGTTACTCTTGAAATACTGAAAAAGGACGGTACTACCGAAGTTATAACGGTTGAAAATGATTACGACGATATAGGTATTGAATTTGAAGAGGGACTTATTGACGAGGCACAAAGTTGTCGAAATAAGTGTATATTCTGTTTTATAGATCAGTTGCCTAAAGGTATGCGTGAAACGGTTTATTTTAAAGATGATGATACGAGATTATCGTTTTTGCAGGGAAACTATGTAACGCTTACGAATATGTCAGACGAAGAAATAGACAGACTTATAAAAATGCGTGTTTCGCCGATTAACGTATCGGTTCAGGCAACCAATCCCGAACTTAGATGTAAAATGCTGAATAATCGTTTTGCGGGTAAGTGCTATGACATAATGAAAAAGTTTGCGGCTAATAATATTTATATGAACTGTCAGATAGTGCTTTGTCCCGAAATTAATGACGGCAAGGAACTTGACAGGTCAATATCCGAGCTGGCGGCACTGTTCCCGAATGTAAACAGTGTATCAATCGTTCCTGTCGGTCTTACACGCTATCGTGACGGACTTTATCCGCTGAAACCGTTTACAAAGGAAACTTCCGCACAAACAATAAAACAAGTTGAGACTTGGCAGAAAAAACTGTATGATAAACTTGGAACAAGGCTAATTTATCTTTCTGACGAATTTTATTGCCTATACCTGACGCAGAAGTGTATGAGGGTTTTCCGCAGCTTGAAAACGGTGTAGGATTGATTGCCAGTATGGCAGAAGAATTTGATTCGGCAATTAAACTTGTGAAAAACAAAAAGTATGACAGAAATGTAACTCTTGTAACGGGTGAGGCGGCGGCATCTTTTATAACGGGTTTGTCGGAACGTCTTATGGAAAAGACAGACGTAAAGATAACTGTTTATGCGATAAAAAATAACTTTTTCGGCGGAGGCGTAAACGTTTCGGGACTTGTCACGGGCGGAGATATAATCGACCAGCTTAAAGACAAGCCTATAGGGGATATAATGCTTATTCCGCACAGTATGCTGAGAGATGAAGACGGGATTTTCCTTGATGATTTGACTGTATCAGACGTTGAAAAAGCGTTGAATGTGAAGATAGAGCCTGTCATAAATGACGGATATGAATTTATTGAGAAAATCTTGGGAGAAGAACTTGAATTTTAAAGGAGAAGAATATGAAACCATTGGTAGCGATAGTCGGAAGACCGAACGTCGGAAAATCGACTTTGTTTAATAAGATAACAGGAAAGAGAATAAGTATAGTAGAGGACACACCGGGTGTAACGCGTGACAGAATTTATTCTGACGCAGTGTGGCTTGACAAGCACTTTACGCTTATCGATACAGGCGGTATCGAACCTGCGTCAAAGGACGAAATCCTTGTACAAATGCGCCGTCAGGCACAGCTTGCCATTGAAATGGCAGACGTTGTTGTGCTTATGACAAACGTAAAAGACGGTGTTACGGCAAATGACCAGGACGTTGCACAAATGCTTTTAAAGGCGAAGAAAAAGATTGTGCTTGCCGTAAACAAGGTTGACAATACAGGCGATCCGCCGTTTGAATTTTATGAATTTTATAATTTGGGACTTGGCGATCCGATTGCTATTTCATCAACTCACGGTTTGGGTGTAGGTGATTTGCTTGACGAAGTTACTCACTTGTTCCCTGAGGACGCAGATACGTCAGATGACGAGGACGAAATTAAAGTTGCGGTAATCGGTAAACCGAATGCAGGTAAATCGTCGCTTATAAATAAAATTTTGGGTGAGGACAGAGTTATTGTAAGTAACATCGCAGGAACAACGCGTGACGCAATCGACTCACATTACGAAAAGAACGGCGACAAGTATCTGTTTATCGATACCGCCGGTATGAGAAAACGCGGTAAGATTGACGAAAACGTAGAGCGTTACAGTGTTGTACGTTCGCTTGCGGCGGTTGACAGAAGTGACGTGTGCGTTATTATGATTGACGCAAACGAGGGTATTACAGAACAGGACACAAAGGTTGCCGGCTATGCTCACGAGCAGGGTAAGGCTTGTATTTTTGCGGTTAATAAGTGGGATATTGTTTCTAAAGACACAAAGACTATGAAAAACTTTACAATGCGTGTGCGTGAAGAATTTGCGTTTATGTCTTATGCGGAAATTATATTCATCAGTGCAAAGACAGGTCAGAGAGTTGACAAGCTTTTGGAACTTATCAAGAAAGTAAATGAGCAGCACAAGAGAAGAATTACAACCGGTATGCTTAACGATGTCTTAAACGAAGCAATGGCAAAGCAACAGCCACCGTCAGACAAGGGCAGACGTTTAAAGGTTTACTACGGTACACAGGCTGCAACAGCACCGCCGACATTTATTTTGTTCGCAAATTCAAAGGATTTGTTCCACTATTCATATTTGAGATTTATCGAAAATCAAGTGCGTGAGGCATTTGGTTTTGAGGGAACACCTATAAAGTTTATCGTAAGAGAGAAAAATGAAAAGAAAATGTAATGGGAGATAGTTATGACATATTTAATAATTGCCCTGACGGCAATAGTATCATATTTAATTGGTTCGGTTAATTTTTCTATACTGCTTTCAAAAATGCTGAGCGGTAAGGATATCCGTGAAAGCGGTTCGGGAAATGCGGGTGCAACGAATATGCTAAGAACATACGGCAAGAAAATGGGGGTTATAACGCTGTTGCTTGACGTGTTAAAAGGCATAGTCGTGATACTTTTATCAAGACTTGTAAAAAATATTGCGGGTACAGATGAAATATATCCTGTTATAAGTTATATCGCAGGTGTATGCGTAATTCTCGGTCATAATTTTCCGCTTTACTTCGGATTTAAAGGCGGCAAAGGTGTTGCGACTTCGCTGGGCGTTGTGTTAATGCTTGACTGGAAAGTCGGACTTATTGTGGCTGTTGTTGCAATAGCGGTTATGGCAGTAACAAGGTATGTATCGCTCGGTTCAATCTTGGGCGGTGCAATGTACATAGTTATAGAAATCGTTAAAATGATTGTTACAAAGAACGTTGATGCAATTCAGCTTGTGTGCGTTGTTATTATCGGCGGACTTTTAATAGCAAGACATCATGCAAATATAAAGAGATTACTTAGCGGTACGGAAAACAAACTTGGAGCAAAAAAAGGAGAAGTAAAATGAAAATTGCAGTAATTGGCTCAGGCGGTTGGGGAACTGCCATAGCGATACTTTTATCTTCAAGAGGACATAATGTATATTTATGGTCGTGGATACAGGAAGAAACGGACAGACTGAAAAAAGACAGAGAAAACAAAGAATTTTTGCCGGGAGTGAAATTTCCGGATACAATTTATTGCAGTCACGATATGGCTAAATGTACAGACGGAGCGGAGCTTATTATAACAGCCGCACCGTCACCGGCAACGAGAACAACGGCGAAACAGCTTTCGCCGCACGTTAAAGAGGGACAGAAAATAGTAAATATATCAAAGGGACTTGAAGAAGGTACACTTCTACGTCTTTCACAGGTGTATAAAGAAGAAATTCCGCAGGCGGATATATCTGTTATGAGCGGTCCGTCACACGCAGAGGAGGTTTCAAGAGGACTTCCTACAACAAATGTTGTTGCGTCGGAGCATATTGATACGGCTAAATTTATTCAAGACGTGTTTATGGGCGATATGTTCAGAGTGTACACTTCAACCGATATAATCGGTGTTGAACTTGGCGGAGCACTTAAAAACGTTATCGCACTTTGTGCGGGAATAAGTGACGGACTTGGTTACGGCGACAATACAAAAGCGGCACTTATGACAAGAGGTCTTGCTGAAATTGCAAGACTCGGCAAGGCTATGGGTGCAAATGAAAAGACATTTATGGGACTTAGCGGTGTAGGTGATTTGATTGTTACTTGCACAAGTATGCATTCGAGAAACAGACGTGCCGGAATACTTTTGGGTCAAGGCAAGAGTTTAAAGGAAACTTTGGAAAGCGTTCATATGGTTGTTGAGGGTGTAAACACCGCAACGGCGGCATATGAAATGGCACACAAATATAATGTTGAAATGCCTATTGTTGAAGAAGCTTATAATATTTTGTACAATGGCAGAAATGCAAGAGAAGCGGTATTATTGCTTATGACGCGGGAGAAAAGAGAAGAAAAATGAATGTAATCGTAGTAGGCGGCGGTAAGGTCGGAAGAAAGCTTGTAGAGGATTTTAATTATGAGGGCGACGATGTAGTTCTTATTGATATTAAAAGTAAAATCTGCGACCGAATTCAAGATGATTATGATGTAAGGTGCGTATGCGGGAGCGGTACTGACCTTGAAGCATTGCGCGAGGCGGAGGCTAACAAGGCGGACATATTTATTGCCGTTACGGAAAATGACGAATTTAACGCACTTTGCACCGTTATGGCTAAAAAACTCGGTGCGGACAGATGTGTTGCAAGAGTGAGAAACAGAGAATATTTTAAACAGCTTGATTTTATGCGTAACGCTCTCGGAATAAATCTTATAGTAAATCCCGAATACGCAACTGCTTGCGAAATATCGAGAATACTTCGTTTTCCTGCCGCAATCAAAACAGAAACTTTCGCAAAAGGCAGAATTGAACTTATTGAATTTAACATCAGTTCGGATAACGCACTTTGCGGAAAAGCTATTTTTGAGATATACAAAAAGTTTAAGATAAAACTTCTTATATGTGCGGTGCAACGCGGTAATGAGGTGTATATTCCGAACGGTGATTTTGTTATCGAAAGCGGAGATAAACTTCACATAACTGCATCTCACAGAGATGTTGCGAAATTTATGCATGAGATAGGTGTTATAAACACAAAGGTTAAAACCGCAATTATAATCGGCGGCGGAAGAATATCGTTTTATCTTGCGAAACAGCTTCTTGAAAGCGGCATAAGGGTTAAAATTATAGAACACAATATGAACAGATGTAAGGAATTGACCGAGCATTTGCCGAAAGCGGATATTGTGTGTGCCGACGGAACAGATAAGCATGTTCTTGCACAAGAGGGCATTGACAGAGTTGATTCGCTTGTTGCACTGACGGGTATTGACGAAGAAAATATGATTATATCAATGTATTCGCAGTCAAGATTTGTCGATAAGATTGTAACAAAGGTAAACCGTCTTTCATTTGCGGAGCTTATGGAAAACACAGGCGTGTACAGTATCGTTACGCCTAAAAACATAACCGCAAATATTATAATCGGTTACGCAAGAGCAATGAAATCGGCAAAGGATACGGAAATGAGAACTCTTTACCGAATAGTAAACAATAAAGCCGAAGCTATGGAATTCAGAGTTACAAGAGAATCCGAGCTTACTTCAAAATCACTTTCACAGATTAAGATGAAACGTAATGTTTTGATTGCGGCAATTCTCAGAAATAACAAGATTATACTGCCGGACGGTGAAAGTAAACTTGAAGTCGGTGATACTGTTGTGATTGTGACAACACATCATATTACCACACTCGGCGATATACTTGCATAGCGGTTACGAAAGGAAAAGATATGAATTATAGGATGATAGCATATTCCGTAGGACGAATACTTGTAGCCGTTGCGGCAACAATGCTTGCACCTTTGGGATTGTCTTTGTTTTACGGTGAGTCAATAGCTTTGGCGTATGTAATACCGATAGTAATATCCGTATTAATCGGACTTTGTGTATCTGCAAAAGCACCGAAAAATAAAAGCCTTTACGGACGTGACGGAATGTTTATCGTTGCGATAGGCTGGATTGTAATATCAATAATCGGTTGTCTGCCGTTTTATATCAGCGGTCAGATACCAAGTTTTGTGGACAGTTTTTTTGAAACGGTGTCAGGTTTTACAACAACCGGTTCATCTATACTTACAAATGTCGAGGCACTTGACAAGAGCTTGCTTTTTTGGCGAAGTTTTACTCATTGGCTCGGCGGTATGGGTGTACTTGCGTTCGCAATGGCGATTTTTTCGTCAAAGGATACAAGAACAACTCATATGATGAGAGCGGAAATGCCGGGACCTGTTGTAGGCAAACTTGCAAGCAGATGGCAGTTTTCGCTTAGAATACTTTACGGAATATATATAGCACTTACGGTCATTGAATTTGTGCTTTTGCTGTTCGGCGGTATGCCTGTATTTGACAGCTTGCTCCATACATTCGGCACAGCCGGTACAGGCGGTTTCGGAATAAAGAATAGTTCCGTTGCGTATTATAACAGTGCATATATCGATTATGTTATCGGTATATTTATGATGTTGTTCGGATTGAATTTTAACGTGTATTTCTTGATGATTGCAAGAAAATTCTCACAGATAAAGAGTAATGACGAAGTTAAGTGGTATATAGGAATGATGATAGGTGCAACGGTAATTATTGCGCTTAATATTATGCCTATGTATCACGGATTTGGCAGAGCGTTCAGATATTCATTCTTCCAAGTGTCATCAATTATGACAACAACGGGATATTCAACTGCCGACTTTGTGCGTTGGCCTATGCTTTCGCAGATTATACTTGTATTATTGATGGTAGTCGGCGCGTGTGCAGGCTCAACAAGCGGCGGTATGAAAGTTACAAGATTTATTATACTTATGAAAACAGCCACTCACTCAATAAAAAAAGCGGTAAGTCCGCGAAGTGTATTTTCGGTTAAGGTTGACGGCAAAACGGTTGAAAAGAATATCGTAAACGGTGTGTTGGGATATTTCGTTGTATATATGTTGTTTGCGGCTGTGTCAATTCTTCTTATCAGCTTTGATAATAAGGACTTCACAACAACGGTTACTGCCGTAATTGCGACTATGAACAACATTGGTCCGGGATTGGGATTGGTAGGCCCGACAGGCAGTTTTGCCGATTTCTCGGCATTGTCAAAAATAGTGATGTCAATAGGTATGCTTGTAGGCAGACTTGAATTTTATCCGATACTTATATTGTTTTCGCCGTATGCGTGGAAACGAACTTAAAGAGCCTGACGACAGCTCCGAAAATCACATCGGAAGATGTGATTTTTGAGTATTTTTTGGAGAAAGCAAATAAATATGAATATTATCAGAAAAATTTTATTTCACAAAAGAATAAATACGGCAAGACGTATTTCGTTTGGATTTGCGTTGATTATCCTTGTCGGAGCATTACTTTTAATGTTGCCGATTTCGTCAAAAGAAAGAGTTGTGACGCCGTTTTTGTCGGCACTGTTCACAACAACGTCCGCAACTTGCGTAACAGGACTTACGATTATAAATGTCGGTGCGTATTTCAGCTTGTTCGGACAAGCGGTGATACTGTTTTTAATTCAGCTCGGCGGTTTGGGATTTATGACGATACTTTGTATTGTGTTTATAGTTTCAAACCGACAAATCGGACTTAGAAACAGAATGCTTATAGCACAGGCAATGGGTACGGAAAGCCTTGAGGGAATAGTCAAACTTGCAAAGCACGTTTTGTATATAACTGGAATTATAGAATTGTTGGGCGCGATAGTGCTTTCAATACGTTTTGTACCGAAATACGGATTTTTTAAAGGAATGTGGTTTAGTATATTTCATTCCGTATCGGCATTTTGCAATGCGGGATTTGATATAATCGGTGACGGAAACAGTATGCTTTCATACAGACACGATCCGCTTGTACTTTGTACGCTTGCGGTACTTGTTGCCATAGGCGGATTGGGTTTTATTGTGTGGGAGGATATTATCGCAAAAAAATCGTGGAAACGACTTAACGTGTATTCAAAAGTAATAATTTTTGCACAGATATTTTTTATTGTTGCGGGTGCGTTTGTGTATTTCATTCTTGAATACGGCAACATAAATACAATCGGCGCTGAAAGTGTCGGTCAGAAAATATTGGCGTCATTCTTTCAGTCGGTCACAACAAGAACGGCCGGATTTGACGCACTTATACAGAATAATTTAACCGACTTGTCAAAGGCTTGGGGAACGGTGCTTATGATGATAGGCGGCGCTTCAGGCTCTACTGCTGGCGGCGTAAAGCTCGGAACGGTTGTACTTGTAATAATGACTTTGATTTCCGTATTGCGTGGCAAATCTGATGTTGTTATTCACGGCAGAAGAATTGCACACACGACTATTCTTCATGCAATGGCATTACTTGTATTGTGGCTTGTGCTTGTTGTGGGCGGTTCGGTGCTTATAAGTTATATTGATAATCAAGACTTGATAAATTCGATATACGAAGTTGCGTCGGCATACAGTACGGTCGGTCTTTCGGTCGGTGTATCGGGGAGCGCGTCCACATTTACAAAGATTTTGCTTATAGTGTATATGTTCTTCGGCAGAGTGGGCATTATGACAATAAGCGTTGTGTTTATGACTCGCATCAGAAAAACTAATGATATAAGGTATCCGGAATGTAATTTCATTGTCGGATAGCAGAAAGGCTAAGGATTTGTTATGAAAACTTTTACAGTAATAGGATTGGGCAGATTCGGAACATCTATTGCAACGCAACTTTTTAATATGGGTTATGAAGTGCTTGCGATAGACAAAAATATGGATAAAATAATCGCTATTGCAAATTTGGTAACAAGAGCGGCTTGTACCGACGCAAAAGACGAAAGCTTGTTAAAACAACTTGGAGTGAAAAACTCGGATTGTGCAATCGTGTGTATCGGCGGTGACGATATAACGGACAGCGTACTTACAACTCTTGCACTAAAAGATATGGGAGTTAAGCAGGTTGTGTGTAAAGCAAAGGATAATATGCACAAAACCGTACTGAAAAAAGTCGGTGCGGATAATGTTATAATTCCCGAACAGGAGGCAGGCATTAAAGCCGCAATAGAACTTGTTTCGGACAGATTGCTTGATATAATCGAATTGTCGGACGAATACAGTATTGTGGACGCTGTTGTACCGAACACATGGATAGGCAAGAGCATTATGGAATTGTCTGTTCGTAAAAAATATAACGTAAATATTGTTGCGATAAAGAGTAATAACGGCGGTAAGGTGAATATTTCACCTGAACCCAAATACAAATTTAAAGATACCGATATTGTCGTGCTTGTAGGAGATACCGAGTCGATAAACAGATTGGAAAGTATATAAAAGACTGTATATAAAAAGTATTGCTGAAAATGCAATACTTTTTTTGTTTGTTTTAAACAAGAAAGTAATGAATTATATATGAAAAACTTACAAAGAATAAAAATATCAAAAAAACTATTGACAAAAGTTTAACAATCTCGTATAATAGTGTTGTAAAGATTGATAAATAAATAACGATAAAAATTTATCAATCTAAATAAACAAAGTCAATAATAAAAATTCGGAAGATTTCATACTATGTCAAAACAGAGTCTTCTGTAAAAACATCTTATCAGCCTACAATAAGATGTAAAGAAAAACTAACAACCCGTAGGCAGAAAGGCTATGGAATTATTATGGCAGAGATTAACGTAAATGAAATGATTGACGGCTACGTTGCAAAAGCACAAAAAGCTTTGAACGAATTTATGGCACTTAATCAAGAACAGATTGACGCAATCGTAAAGGCAATGACTCTTGCAGGTCTTGACAAGCATATGGAGCTTGCAAAGATGGCTGTTGAGGAAACAGGCAGAGGCGTGTATGAGGACAAAATAACAAAGAATATGTTTGCAACAGAATATGTTTATCATTCAATCAAGAATGAAAAAACAGTCGGTGTTATTGCTGAAAACGACCTTGAAGATTACGAAATTATAGCAGAGCCTGTAGGCGTTGTATGCGGTGTTACACCTGTTACAAACCCTACATCGACAACAATGTTTAAGGCTTTGATTTCCGTTAAGTCAAGAAACCCTATTATTTTCGGTTTCCACCCGGGCGCTCAAAAATGCAGTGCTGCGGCTGCCAAGATAGTTCTTGATGCGGCGGTTGCGGCAGGTGCGCCTGAAAACTGTATACAGTGGATTGAATACCCATCAATCGAGGCAACAAACGCACTTATGAATCATCCGGGTGTTGCAACAGTTCTTGCAACAGGCGGCAGCGGAATGGTTAAGGCGGCATACTCAACAGGTAAGCCTGCACTTGGCGTCGGTCCGGGTAACGTACCTTGCTACATTCATAAGAGTGCTGACCTTGAACAAGCGGTTAACGACCTTATCCTTTCAAAAACATTCGACAACGGTATGATTTGTGCGTCTGAACAAGCCGCAATCGTAGATAAGGCAATCGCACCGAAATTTGAAAAACTTATGAAGAAATACGGCTGCTACTTTGCAAAGCCTGACGAAATTAAAAAGCTTAGCGATTACTGCATCGACAGTGAAAAGGGTGCTGTAAACCCTGTAATTGTAGGTAAGCCTGCAACATGGATTGCGGAGCAAGCGGGAGTGAAAGTTCCTGAGGGTACGAAAATTCTTCTTGCAAAACTTGACGGCGTAGGTCCTGAATATCCGCTTTCAAGAGAAAAGTTGAGTCCGGTACTTGCATACTTTATCGTTGATTCAACAGAAGAAGGAATCGACAGAGCAGAAGAAATGGTTATGTTCCACGGTATGGGACACTCGGCTGTTATTCACGCAAATGATGAAGATGTAATTCAAAAGTATGCTGCAACAATGAAAGCAAGCCGTCTTATCGTAAATTCACCGTCATCACACGGTGCAATCGGTGACATTTATAATACAAATATGCCGTCACTTACACTTGGTTGCGGTAGCTACGGCGGTAACAGTGTCAGCGGTAACGTTACAACGGTGAACCTTATAAATCAGAAGAGAGTGGCTAAGAGGAGAGTAAATATGCAGTGGTTTAAAGTTCCGGATAAGATTTATTTTGAGCATAATTCAATTCAGTACCTTGAAAAAATGCCGAATATCACTCGTGCATTTATCGTAACAGACCCGGGTATGGTTTCTCTTGGTTATGTGGATAAAATTTTGTATTACCTAAGAAAGAGAACGGAGCACGTTCATTGTGAAATTTTCTCAGATGTAGAGCCTGACCCGTCAATCGAAACAGTAAAACGCGGTGCACAGATGATGGACGAATTTAAGCCTGACGTAATTATCGCACTTGGCGGAGGCAGTGCAATGGACGCCGCAAAGGGTATGTGGCTGTTCTATGAACACCCTGATGTAGACTTTAATTCACTGAGACTTCGTTTCCTTGATATAAGAAAACGTGCGTTTAAGTTCCCTAAGATGGGTAATAAGGCACAACTTGTAGCTATTCCGACAACTTCCGGTACAGGTAGTGAAGTAACAAGTTTTGCGGTTATTTCGGATAAGAAGAATAATATGAAATATCCTCTTGCAGACTACGAACTAACACCGAATATTGCGATTATCGACCCGCAGTTTGTAATGTCACTTCCGAAATCAGCAACTGCCGACACAGGTCTTGACGTGCTTACACACGCACTTGAGGCATATGTATCTGTAATGGCATCGGATTACACAGACGGTCTTGCAATGAAAGCTATTCAGCTTGTATTCAAGTATCTTCCGAGAGCATACAAAAACGGTGCTGAGGATGCAGAGGCAAGAGAAAAAATGCATAATGCAAGTTGTATGGCAGGTATGGCATTTACAAACGCATTCTTGGGACTAAACCACTCAATCGCTCATAAAATCGGCGGTGAGTATCACGTTCCTCACGGCAGAGCAAATGCAGTATTGTTGCCGCACGTAATTAAGTATAATGCGTCAACACCTTCAAAGTTTGTGTCATTCCCTAAGTATAAGAAGTTCATTGCAGATGAAAAGTATGCTGAAATCGCAGCATTCTTGGGACTTCCTGCAAAAACAACAGAGGAGGGCGTACAGAGCCTTATAAATGCGGTTATAGACCTTATGAAAGAAGTTAATGAGCCGTTGTCATTCTCTGAATGCGGAATTGATGAAGAAACTTATATGAGAAATGTTCCTGACATTGCAAACAAGGCTTTTGAGGATCAGTGTACAACTGCAAATCCGAAGTTGCCGCTTGTTAAGGAAATTGAACAGATTATGAGAGACGCTTATAAAGGTGTAAACTAATTGTTGAAATTTATCGGAAATAGGTATATAATTGATTGCGGAATATAAAGTTCTGTATTCCATAATCAATCAACGGGGGTTACCGAAAGGTAGCCCCTTTTCCTTTTTACTCAAAATAACGTAATGTCAGAATTTGTTGTGAAACGAAAAAATAATGAAAATGTCATATAAAAGCACTCATTTTATGTTATAATATAAATAATTAATTTAATCGGCATATAATAAATTAGGAAGGAGCGATTTTAAAATGGAAGAAGTATTTGATAAAATAAAGGAACACGCAAACAAAGCTAAGGACAGCGCGGTGCAGGTGACAAAAACAGTCATTGAGAAAACAAACAACATAGTAAACCAAACAAAATTAAAGTTTTCAATAAGCGAAACGAAAAGCAAAATTAAGGACATCTATACCGAAATCGGTAAGTCTGTATATGAAAATTATAAATCAACAGGCGAAGTGATTGACGATATGGAAGAAAAGTTCGCTAAAATCGACGCTATGACGGAGGAAGTTAACGAGCTTAAAGAACAGCTTTATCAGCTTAAAGAAAACGTAAAGTGTCCGAAATGCGGTGCGTATAATCATTCTGATGATGTGTACTGCTCAAAGTGCGGTGAAAGAATTTACAACGTAAATTCAGACGATACAGACAGTTATGACGATGATGAAGTTGTTATAATAAACGCTAAAAAACCTGAAACAGAAGAGGATTAATTATATGTCCGGTAGATTTGATAAGTTTTTTGATTATGCCTATGAAAAGGGCAGAGATATAGCTAAGAAATTTCACGGAAATAAGGGTGACAAGATGGATAAAAAGGGAATGAACATAGAATCATATGACGGTCAGGACGCTTTTTACACAGGCACTGACGAGGAATATGAAGAATTTTTGAAAAATGTCGATGTAAAAACAGATAATGATGCCGATGCAGAGCCTGTTGAAAACACTCAAAGAATTAATTTGAACGAAACGATTAATATTCAAAGTGTTATCGATAAATTCAAGAAAAAAGCCGGTGACATTGAAAACGGCGCAAGAAAGTTTAAAGACACGGTTGTAAGCAAGGTTGATGAATTTAAAGCTAAAAAAGAAGCCGAAAATACAACTGAGGCTGAAAACGAAAAAGAAGAAAAAAAGAAAGATAATTCTTTTGAAAAGGTTGTAAAAACGGCAGAGGATATTAAGGAAGATATTAAAAATGCCGTTGACGAAAGCGGTATAAAGGAAAAAGTTAAGAATACCGTTAAAAATTCGGTTGAAAAGATTGACAATAAGCTTGATAACATTCGCGAAAGCGTTGTTTCTATATCTGAAATGTCAGACAGATTTGATGATGTTGAAAGCAAAATTCAAAATGTGTCAGAGGATATTGACGGCTTGAAATCGAAGATTAAAGATATTTCGGAAAAGTTGAATATTATTGATGTTCAAGATAACGAAAGAATGAAAGAACATAAGGATAATTATTCCGAGATCAAAAATTCGGTTGATGAAATAGCGAAAAGTGTTTCGGAAGTTAAACAAGCATTTAATTCGATTTCAAAACTTAATGACAGTGTGTTCGATTTGAAGAATACACAACTTAATACAAAAAATACAATTTCAGAACTTGAATCGAGTTTTGTAAAACTTAAAAAGAAATGCGTTCTCGGTGTAACCGTGCTTAGCATTTTAAGTGCGATTGTGATTGTGCTTGAAGTTGTATTAATGCTTTCATAAAATTGAATGATACATGAAAAGATCATAAGTAAATTATGGTCTTTTTTGGTAAAAAATTATGGTCTTTTTGTAAACAATTTTTTAAATCTATTGACATAAACGTCAATAAGGAATATACTAATATGTGTTGTATGTGTTAAACATATAACGAATATAACGACTTATCTGCCCGCTGATAAGCGTTAGAATATAATAATTGTGGGCAGAAAGGCTATGGAATATAATTATGAATTTTGGCAGATTTGGAAAAATAGCAAGTGTATCATTGATTGGTGCAATGCTGCTTGCAGGTTGTTCGGGAAACGGTCAAACTGTTATGAAAATAGGCGATACTAATATTACGGAAGGTGCGGTTAATTTCTTCGCAAATTACGGAATGGGTACAGAGGACGTAGACGCCGCAGTTGATAATCTAAAGCAAGAATATCTTCTAAAAGAAGTTGCAAAGGCAATGGATATAACTCTAACCGACGATGAGGCTAAACAAGTTAAAAGCACTATTTCAAATTTTAAGGCTCAACAGGGCGGTAAAAAAGCCGGCGATAAGTTGCTTAAAAAGTACGGTGTTGATGATGATATAATGGAAACAATTATTTCGGCATCAACATATTCAAAGCAGATAATGGATCAGCTTGACGTTGCAGAACCGACAGATGATGAAGTTAAGCAGTATTTCGTAGATAATTATTTAAGAGCAAAGCATATTCTTATTTCAACAAAGGATATGACGACAGGTGCAGATCTTGATGAAGACAAGCTTGCAGAGGCTGAAAAGAAAGCAAACGAAATTCTTGAAAGAGCAAAGAACGGTGAAGATTTCGATGCACTTATAAAGGAATACAATGAAGACCCGGGTATGGAATCAAATCAAGATGGATACTTCTTTACAGACGGCGAAATGGTTTCTGAATTTGAAGATGCGACAAAGTCAATCGAGCCGGGCGAAATCACAATGTGTAAATCAGATTACGGTTATCACATCATAAAAAGATTACCGATAGACGAATCGGATTCAAAGTTCAGTGAGTATTTGGAAAACAATAAATCAGCAGTTCAGTCGGCAGTCACTTCAAAGAAACAAGAAGAGGCTCTTGAAAAGAAAGCTGAAGAATTGGGTATCAAGGTAGAGGTAAACCAAGATAAGATTGATAAAATGGTTATTCAGCCAAAGGATACGCCGGAACCTACAACAGAGGCGGAACCTACAACAGAGGCTAAATAAAATGATAAATCAAGCAAGTCTGTTATAAAAACAGACTTGCTTTTTTAATCTTTTTTCGTACAAAAGTCTTGACTAATGTCAAAAAGTATGGTATAATTTCATATGTTGTTGACAAGTATGCCGATGTGGCGGAACTGGCAGACGCCCGGGACTTAAAATCCCGTGGGAAGAAATTCCCGTACCGGTTCGACCCCGGTCATCGGCACCATCAAAGGGTGATTTACTTTTGTAGATCATCCTTTTTTACTTTTTAAAATTAGGGAGTAATAGTAAACGATGTAAGCGTGCATCTGATACTATTGCTCCCTTTTTTGTTACAAAATTTTATATCAAAATGATAGATTAGAAATGTCTTTCAGACGTTTCTAATGTGTCCTTTTGAATAATCGAACACATCATATAAAACTGAAGAAAAGGTAATTAAGTAAACAAGATTTTCGACGAGCCGTCTGCTGTACACGCATTGGCGAATAATGTACAAGAAGAAAAAGAATGCGGGAAACTCTTTGCCACAACTCGAAAATCGGTAATAATGATACTTCGGTAATTCGCCGCTCGGTCACAATGAAGACGGAGTATATCTCAAGATATAATGTGACGCCCCACGTCTTACTTAATTTCCGGAAAATACAAATTTTTTAAAGGAGGGTTGAATATGCAATTTGATTATTTTTATGGCAATGAGGCAGAACAATTTACTTTTTACAGAATACCAAAAATTCTTATAACGTCGCCTCACTTCAAAAAAATATCCGACAGTGCTAAGCTACTTTACGGTCTTATGCTTGACCGAATGAGTTTATCAATTCGTAACGGTTGGCTTGATGATGACAACAGAGCATATATTTTCTTTACTACGAATGATGTTATGGAGCAGATGTGCTGCGGAACAGAAAAAGCCACAAAAATGCTTACAGAACTTGATAGTGAAAAAGGTATCGGACTTATTGAAAGAGTAAAACAAGGACAAGGCAAACCTGCAATAATATATCTTAAAAAGTTTTATGAGCTTGAAGATACTGCACGTTCAACAAAACTTTCGGAAATTGAAAGTCAAGACTTTCAAGAATCGAAAGTCAAGACTTTCGAAAATCGAAAAACAAGACTTTCGGAAATCGAAAGTCTAGAGTTTCGAAAATCGAAATGTAATTATAATAATATTAATAATACTGATATTAATTATATCTATCCTATCAATCAAGATAATTATAATATACAGAATAGCGATACCAAAACTGAAGAAGAATGGATTGATAGATATACAAAAACAGTAGATGAAATTAAAACACAAATTGATTATGACTATCTCATTAATCACGCTGAATGTGATATTGTTGATGAGGTGGTAAATATTATGGCTGAAGTTATGACTGTATATCGTCCAAAATACAAAATTGAGGGTGACTTTATTGAGTATAATGCGGTTGTAAATAAATTTCGGCAAATAACGGCACAAAAACTTGAAATATGCTTGCTTGCATATTCTCGTAAAATTCAGAGAATTAAAAATCCAAAAGCATATTGGATAAGCACATTATACAATATTCCGCTTACCTCAGGAATAGTATTACAAAATATGATAAACAGTGATATATACGAGTCAGGAGGTTAAAAGCAATGCAAATAAAAAAAGATTATGCAAAAATGATTGAACAATTTGAAAAAATGGAAAAAGAAAAACAAGCGGCTATACCAACAATCAGTTTTGATAATAACAAGATTGTCCATTTGCCTGTTGATTTACTAAAACCGTTTCCAAATCACCCTTTTGAGCTTTATAGCGGTGAAAGATTTGAAGATTTAGCAGACAGTATTAAAGCTTGCGGAATGATTACACCATTGCTCATTAGAATGCTTGATGATAATACATATCAAATTTTAGCAGGTCATAACCGTAATAACGCCGCTAAAGCAATAGGGCTTGAAACGGTGCCTTGCATTGTATTAACCGATTTAACTGATGATGACGCATTGATGATAATGCTTGATAGTAATACTAATCAACGTAGCATTTCTGAAATGTCAATATCTCAACAGGCTCATATATACGCACTTGATGTAGCCGTAAACAAGCGACAAGGTAAGCGTTCGGATTTGATAAAAAACATAGAACAAAATCTTGAAATGTTCAGTAATGGTGCGGATTTAGAAACTTGTACCCCAGTGGGGAACAAGTTAAAAACGGTCGAAATAGTTGGAGATAAATACGGTGTATCAAAGAACACTATTGCAAGACTTATCCGCATTGATATACTGATACCACAATTAAAAAAGTTTATTGACAATAAGCAAATTTCGGTGCGTGCCGGAGTTGAAATGTCTTACTTATCTTCCTTTGAGCAAGAGCTTATTGCTAAAATCATAAATGAATACAGCTATCATCTTGACGAACATAAAGCCCATCAGCTTAGAGAACTCTCAAAAGCCAATAAACTTGACAGAATTAACGCAGTTGAAGTTTTTGAGGGGAGATATGGAAAGTCAGTGACACAAAAGCTAAAGTCATTTACGATAAAGCCTAAATTTCTGTCAAAATATTATCCGCCGACTGTTTCTCAAGATGTAATTGCTTCAGATGTTGAGGCAAGTATGGACGTATGGCAAGAAATAAAGACTTTTTATCCCGATAAGTCTGTTGATGATATTAAAAATAATATAATAAATTTACTAAATAATCAAAAATAGCGGTGAATTTATCTATTTATTTTCTGCTATTTTACAGACCGCTTTTTAACTCAATTTTGAGTTAAAAATGGTATGGCAAGATACGCCTTTGTATGTACAAAGGCAAAAAACACAATATAAAATTGTGTGAAAATTGGGCATAGCCCAAACCCAAAAAACAGATATGATTGAATAAAAGAGGAGTTGATTTAAAGTGGGAAAATATCCGGCATTTTTGAAAATGAGAGTAGCACAGGAGGACCTCGAGATAATAGAGGAAAAGGCGGCACTATTAAAGATTACAAAAAGTGAATTTGTAAGACGTGCAATACGAAATTCACACGTTTATATATTGCCGAGCAAAGAAATCAAAGAATTTACATCTGAACTTAGACACATCGGTGTAAATGTTAATCAAATTGCTATACTTTGCAATATGGGTAAGCTTGAGTGTGTAAATCTTGAAGAAACAAAAGAGGCTATTACAAAGGCTTGGAAAGAACTATACAAGTTAAGAGAGGCAATAAGGAATAAGAATAATCGAGGTGGATTGAGTTTTGAAAAACGCATTTAGCTTAAAAAAACCAGCTTTTTCGGGCATTGGTTTTATAACTGCAATATTCATTTTTGGAATAGCCTTGTTTATAACAATGGAGTATTATCACATATTCACGATTAAGGAAAGTGTAGAAACCGATATATCTCGAGCTTTAAATATATCGGTTACTATGGCTGTTCAAGATATGGATTGGGTGCAGCATAACTCTGTTATGGATACGCAGAAAGCACAGAGAGAATTCAAAACATATCTGACCGAAGATATGAAATTGAATGATGAATATGAGAAATATGCCGATGACGGAAGTTTTCAATATCAGATAATCATTGATGAAACAGATATACAAAAATCACCGGCTAAATATTCGATTACCGGCAGAATAAGAATGCAACCCGTTACTGTTAGAAGTATTCTTCCCAAAAGCTTTGATATTCCGTTTAAACTAAGTTCAAACAACATAAGAACAGATGATTGAATATGTCAGAAAAAGAAAGCAAAATCAGTCGAAAAACAAGATAAAAACTCAAAAAATAACTTGACAAAATAACACAAATATGGTATAATATAGTTAATAAAAGATATAGAACAAAGGAGGATTTTATTATGAAAAAGAGAATTTTAGCAACATTTCTATCTGCAGTAACGCTTATATCTTGTAGTTCTGCATTAGCGGCAGATTACTCTGATGTAAACCAATCGGCTTGGTATGCAAGCTATGTAAATAAGATTTCTGAACTTAATGCGTTTTCAGGATATGAAGATGGTACGTTCAGACCTGATAATCAAATTACACAAGAAGAATTTATAAAAACAGTTGTTTGTTTAATATGCGGAGAGCTTAACGAAAGTAATGCACCGACAGTTAAAAATACTTGGAACAGTAAGTGGAGCTCTTGGGCTGTTCCGTATCTTGACAAGGCATTTGAACTGGGCTTAATAACAGAACAAGATACAATGTTCAAACTTGTAGGAATTCCTTGTAATCGTGGTGAAATGGCTAAGGTTATTACTCGTGCGGTTGAATATCTCAAGGAAGATTCAGTAGCCGATACTTCAACCTACATTACAAAACTTAAAGATTATAACAGAATAAAAGAAGAATATAAGCCGTATGTTCTTCAAGCTTATGCAAAAGGTATTTTAAGCGGTTATGATGACGGCACTTTCAGAGATGACGGCTTGCTTACGAGAGCAGAAGCGTCATCGGTACTTGTAAGATTAATTGATAAAAAAGAGAGAGTTAATTCCGATGAAACGCTATATGACTATTTCGGAAGAAAAGTTACTTGGACAGAGCCGTTGAGAACAGACGTTCCGGAGCAATATCAAGTAAGTATTTCAGACCACGAAGTTATTTCACAAGCAAGTTATGATAGAGCAATGGCAAACGGCGGTAGTATTTCAAAATATGAATTAAATCGCTCCAAAGCTATGATGTTTGAAGATTTGGTATTACAGTCAATCAAATATGACGGCGATACAATAACGCTTACAGTTCCTGATTATCTTCCTGAAAGTCAAAGATGGGTAGTCGGAATTGTTTATTGGGATAATGATAAAGATTATGATTTATCAAACAGAAAAAAAATATCGATTACAGAACCCGGTAAATATTCGTACTCTGGTATTAATTTGCTTTACAACATAGGAATAGAAGTAAAACCAAAAGAATCAGATTCATTTACTTCATATGTTGAAGTGACCTGTCATAAACCGCTTTCGTTAGAAAGATTAGATAAGCCTGAAGTATCATTCAATAATATGCATACTAATTTTGAATGGGTACAAGGTCAAGGTTACAAAGATTATACTAAAGATTATCAGTTTGAGGAGAATGATATTGAGCTTAATTGGTGATGATGTTGTAAATTCAGTATTGACAAATTATACATATATGATATAATAAAAATATAAAAAGGGTTACCAGTAGACGGTGTCCTTGAAATAAGAAAACTAAAAGAATTTAGCCGCTTGTTTGTGAGACAGGGCGGCTATTTTCTTGACTGAAATATCAAGCTGATAAGAGCTATAATTACTAAACAGAACTGAAGTAAATCTTGTAATGTTATGTAAGACATAGACTATCACCCTCCTTTCCGGAGGGAAATGCCCTCCAAATGAGGACTTAACCGCCTACCGTTTATGGTAACCCGTAAATATGTTATCAAATAATTGCGAAAAATGCAATAATATTTGCAAAAATTAATATAAAAGTAAAATCAAGTGCAGTTAAATATGCACTTTTTTTAGTACAGAGAAAGGAAAAATGAACATGAAAAGAAAATCAATAATATTTTTAACAATGATTTTGACTGTTATATTTTCTGCTATAGCCTCAAGTTATATTGTAAATGCAGATGAACTTGACGGATATACAAAGGTAGATTGGTCTTGGAACAGAGATATGGAAACAACTGACGTTAATTCTGTAATAGTGGGCGGAAACATTCCATTTTGGCGATATGTAAATGCCGAAAATCCCGAGAATAACGCAATCTGGAAAAGTATATATGGTGACGAATTATCAGATGGTGATGTTACAAAAATATGGTTGGGTGATATAGATAAACGATATGTAGTGGCAAGTGTTGATGTTGTAAATATTCCCGATGAAAATATACGTCAATACATATACGACCATATAGATGAAGATTTACCTGATTTGAAATTCAAGTTTGACATTGATGCTGATGTGGAGGGTGATGACAATGATAAAAAGGCAAGTAAACTATTTAATGGCGATATAGGTTATCGTGTATATCGTGACGGTGACACTTGCCGAATTGAAATAAAATTCAGTCCTAAATTTTATTTGACAGATAATAAAGATAATTCGAGTGACGAGCCGTATCTTCCATATATGCCACATAAACCACTACCTAAAGCACGTTATCCATATAGCTCCGTTATATTCTCTATGTGGGGATATGAAGGCGGCTCTAACGAGCATTACGGAGCTTTGGAAGTGGTTGAGGGTAACGACCCGAAATATATTTACGGTCAAAGTTTTGGTTACGGTGATATATTAGAAAAAGGAAAAATACCAAACAATATGGTTTATCCAAACTTTGAGGCTGGAGAAATTAATCAAGAGGGAACGTGGGCAGGCACAGTTGAAAGTGATACTCTCGACAGTAACCTTATTCGTATAGGACAACAATATAAGCAAAAAGGTGATTTGTGGTATTACAGTTACGGCGGAGCAGTCGGATATAATTTTAAGTTTCCGTTTAAGGTGTCGCTTGGATTGGACTTGCACGGAACAGTAACAAAAAGATTTATAAACAGTACCACAGGTGAATTGATTTTTGAAGATACTGAATCAATACCTTTTGGAGAGTCTGACAGTATAACCAAAACATATGTATTGGCTGATAATTCGGGTAAAGCAATCATTGATAATTCGGAAACAGAATACATATATGAGCGATATAGAGTCATAAACGGCTCAAATAGCGAAAATATAATCGAAGATACATCAGCATACACCAACATAGATTTATCGCCAAATACACCAAATAAAACACTTGAAATATACGTCAGACCTGATACACCTATTGAAACTCCGACTGAAACACCTAATCCTGATAATGAAAATCGTCCTCCGAGTAATGATGAAGTACCTGATGATGAAATAGAAACAGTGCCTTTTGACCCGTCTATTTGTGATAGTGATACAAATACTATTGTTTGGCAAGAACAGACAAAGCACACCGTTTCAACTACTGACGGAAAAAGTCACACTTGTTATCACACATACACATATAAGGCAAAATTAAAAGTAGACAGTATTAAATTATCGCCTGACCCAATAAAAAGCGGTTATGGACTTGACGCAGAAATCAAAACGAGTATAAGTTATGAGCAAACCAATGCACAGAAAAGCTATTCCTGTTCTCAACGCTTAGGAACACGAACACCATCGGACAAACCAAAACCACCGACTAAAGCCACTGCTCGTCTTGGTTGGACATCAAAAACCTTTGACGGTGATTTTATTCAAGGTAGTATGGTTGATATGAATAAAGTATCAAGTAATAGTACATCTGCTACATTCTCTGCCCCTTATAATAACATTGTAAACGAAAGTAAACTATATACGGACTTATGGTTAAGCGGAACAAAAGAAGAGCCTAAAAGGCATAAAATTGCTTTTGATATTTATGGTGGCGGTGTAGACGGTACTGAATGGTGTACAACCGTTGAAAAAACTTTTATTATAAATGGTGATATGTATGAGGACGCTTATACTACATCAACATACTAATATTAAGAATTAGTGAGAATGGTCTATCGGACTATTCTCACTTTTTCAAAAATTCAAAGGAGGAAAATTAAGATGAAAGCAGAAAGAACAATAGTGATAAAAGAAAATGAAAACATCGAAGAAATAGAACAATACGAAGAAGAAATCATTAAACTTTTAGCAAAAATATTAATTGAAATACAAGATTTATAAAAATTTTAATTTATACTCTTGACAAAAACAATAGTTTTGAGATATACTGCGTAGTATAACAATAGTAGGGACGATAGAATATATCAGATGT
>ERZ773173.1100-NODE-1100-length-26538-cov-6.632746_pt1 | contig 26538 bp, 27 predicted proteins | sample MGYA00580535_ERZ773173 | MGnify/ENA primary metagenome ERZ773173 (study PRJEB29015, sample SAMEA2737856) | human gut metagenome | biome: human gut; feature: human-associated habitat; material: faeces | place: China | collected 2012 ...
GGGAGTTGGGCAGCATGGTCAGCACGACATCGCACTGCTCGCCGATCTCCTGATTGGTGGCAGCCTTTGCGCCGCAGGCCACAACCTCGTCCACAGCAGCCTTGTTGAGGTCGCTGACCAGCAGATCGGGGTAACCCTTCTTCAGAATGTTCTTTGCCATGGGCTTGCCCATAATACCCAGACCGATCAGACCGATTTTCATAAAACAGTACCTCCGTATTTGATAGTTGATCAATATTTTCAGAATCCGGCCTGTTGCGGATTCTATTCGACTGGGTACAGTATACCGGGAAATCCGTCCCGGAACAAGGAACAAAACGCCGAATCCGAGTGCTGCGCTTTGTGCGTTTTGCAAAAAGGTTCGTTTCTTGAAAAAGAATACGGAATTTTTTGAAATTCAAGTTTCAGATTCTTTCACCTGAGGCTTCGCGGCAATTTGCCCGCGCGGGTGCTTCGTGCTACAATAAGACCAACAGCCGGAACAGGAGGTTCGATGCAATGATTTTTACGACGCAAAGCGGCCAGTCGGTCGGCCCCATCGGTCAGGGAACATGGTATCTGGGGGAGGACCCTAGTCTGTTCCCGGAAGAATACAAGGCGCTGCGCACCGGTGTGGAGGCGGGGATGAACCTGATCGATACCGCCGAAATGTACGGTGACGGCGCAGCCGAGGAGCTGGTCGGCTTCTCCATTCAGGGAATGGACCGCAGCAAGCTCTTCCTTGTCAGCAAGGTGTACCCGTTCAATGCGGGGCAGCGGCATATCTTCACCAGTTGTGAGGACTCGCTGCGCCGGATGAAGACGGATTATCTGGATCTGTATCTGCTGCACTGGCGCGGCAGCATCCCCCTGCGGGAGACCGTCGAATGCATGGAAGAGCTGAAAGCGAAAGGCCGCATCCGGGAATGGGGCGTTTCCAATCTGGACACGGCCGATATGCAGGAGCTGTTCGCTCAGCCGGACGGCACGCACTGTGCCGCCGAGCAGGTCCTTTATAATGTGAGCAGCCGGGGCATCGAGTACGATCTGCTGCCCCTGATGCAGCAGCATCAGATCCCTGTCATGGCCTACTGCCCGCTGGCGCAGGCCGGGCAGCTGCGCCGGGGCCTGATGCGTCACCCTACCCTGCAGGCCCTTGCCGGGCAGCACCATGCCACCGTGCCGCAGATCATGCTGGCCTTCCTGCTGGCCCGTCCGGGGGTGATCCCCATCCCCCGCACCGGCCGTGCCGAGCACACGCTGCAGAACGCCCGCGCCGCAGAGATCCGTCTGTCCGCCGAAGAGCTTGCCCTGCTGGACAAGGCCTTTGCTCCGCCGCAGCGGAAGGTCCGTCTCGAAATCGTCTGATACAGGAGGTTTTATTATGGAGTATCGCAAATTCGGTTCCACTTACATTCTGCGCATCGACCGCGGCGAGGAGATCCTTGCCTCCATCACCACCCTGTGCAACGCCGAAAAGATCCGGCTGGGCAGCGTCAGCGGCATCGGTGCCGTCGGCGAGGTGACCCTCGGCGTCTTCAACCGGGAAAAGTTTGCTTACGAGTCCACCACCTATACCGGCGACTACGAGATCGCATCCTGCTCCGGCACCATCACCACCAAGGAGGGGGAGACGTACCTCCACATCCATATGGCGGTCGGAAATGCCGTGAAGGACGAGTGCCACGGCGGACACCTGAACCGCGCCGTTGTCAGCCTGACCGGTGAGTTCGTCATCCAGCAGCTGGACGGCACCGTCGAGCGGGAGTATTCCCCGGAAGTCGGGCTGAATCTGTTCAAGTTTTCGGAATGACCCGGCGAACGAATCGTTTCAGACATTTCAAACCAAAGATTTCATTTTTTGAAATTTTTATCTTTCTTCCGATTCGCCCCGGTTGTTTTGGCTGAATGTCCATTGCAACTCGTTCCGATGCCCGGTAGAATAAAACTGATAAGACCCTCTTTTTTCTGAAACCCGTCAGCCGCGGGGTCGGCTGATAAAAATATGACCAAACAGGAGTGAATATTATGTACAAGCCTTACGGTATCATCCCTCCCATCATCACCCCCTTCGACGAGGAAGGAAAGGTGAACTATGATTCCCTTGCCAAAATGTCGGTCTATCTGGTCGAGAACGGCGTGCACGGCCTGTTCCCGTTCGGCACCACCGGCGAGTTCTATGCCGTCAGCGACGAAGAATACGTCAAGGCGCTGGAGACGGTCCGCGACGCAGTGAAGGGAATGACCAACTGCTACGGCAAGCCGATCCAGTTGATGGCCGGCTGCAGCCACATCACCACCCGCGGCGTCATCCGGCTGATCCATCTGGTGGAGCAGGTGGGCGGCTATGATGCCGTCAGCGTGCTGACCCCCATGTTCGTCAGCCAGACGCAGGATGAGCTATACCAGTACTACAAGACCATCGCCGAAAGCACGAAGATGCCCGTGCTCATGTACAACAATAAGCCCAAGACCAACGTGACCATTGCCCCCGCAACCGTGGCACGTCTGGCAAAGGACTGCCCCAACATCATCGGTGTCAAGGATTCCACCGGCGATATGACCAACTGCGAGGAGTATCTCCGCCTGACCGCAGATCAGCGCGACCACTTCAACGTCATGATGGGCCGCGATACCATGATCCACGCCGCCCTTGCCTATGGCTGCTCCGGCGCTGTGGCAAGCTGCGCCAACGTGGCCCCCCGCGTGGTGGCCGATATCTACGACAAGTATGTGGCCGGTGATCTGGCCGGTTCTCTGGAAGCACAGTACCGGCTGGCTCCCCTGCGCATTGCCACCAATATGGGCACCTTCCCCGAAGTCATCAAGGAGAGCCTGAACCTTCTGGGCATCCCGGTGGGCAAGTGTCTGGACCCCATCCAAGAGCTGAAGCCTGAGGAAAAGGAAAAGCTGCGTCAGGTCCTTGTGGACATGAAGCTGATTTGATATCCTGAGACTGTATCCGGGCGGCGTACGGCGAAAAAGGTCGTCCGCCGCCTTTTGTTGTTTGTCTGGCCCGGAGCCGGGCCTGTAAAGGAGCCACTATGAATACAACCCTGCGAAAAGATGCCGACCAGATCATCGCTGCAAGCCTGAAGGCCGTTCTGCCGGACGAGGCCGTTTTCCGCGCCCTGAAGAGCTTCCGCCCCGGAACGGGCCGGACCCTTCTGGTGGCTGCCGGAAAAGCTGCATGGCAGATGGCAAATGCCGCCGTAAAGGCACTGGGCCGGGTGGATGACGGTGTCGTCGTTACAAAATACGGTCACGTCAAAGGGGAGATCCCCGGCGTGACGTGCTATGAAGCCGGACATCCCGTCCCGGATGAAAACAGCTTTTCCGCCACCCGGAAGGCGGTGGAACTGGTACAGGGACTGACGGCAGAGGACCGGGTCCTGTTCCTGCTGTCGGGCGGCGGCAGCGCGCTGTTTGAGCTGCCGCTGGTGCCCGGCCCGGAGCTGCAGGACATTACCGGCCAACTGCTGGCCTGCGGCGCAGACATCGTGGAAATGAATACCCTGCGCAAGCGGCTGTCCGGCGTCAAGGGCGGCCGGTTCGCGCAGCTCTGTGCCCCGGCTCAGGTGTTCAGCATCGTCCTGAGCGATATTCTGGGCGACCCGCTGGATATGATCGCCAGCGGCCCGGCCGTTCCGGATACTTCCACCTGTGCCGAGGCGCTGGCCATCGCCGAAAAATATCAGCTGAAACTTTCGGCGGAAGCCCGGCATCTGCTGACGCAGGAGACCCCCAAAACGCTGGATAACGTGACCACACAGATCACCGGCAGCGTCCGGGAACTGTGCGCCGCCGCAGAGACCGAATGCCGCGCGTTGGGCTACGAGCCGATGATCCTGACCGACCAGCTCTGCTGCGAGGCACGGGAAGCCGGAAGCTTTCTGGCCAGTATCCTGCGGACCTACGCAGGCAGCAAGAAGCCGCTGGCCTTCCTTGCCGGAGGAGAGACGGTGGTCCACCTGACCGGCAAGGGTCTGGGCGGACGGAATCAGGAACTTGCGCTGGCTGCCGCCCCCGGCATTGCCGGGCTGGACGCCTGTGTCTTTTCCGTGGGCAGTGACGGCACCGACGGCCCCACGAATGCGGCCGGCGGTTATGTGGACGGTGCTTCCACTGCTGCCCTGAAGGAGAAAGGGCTGGACGTGTTCGAGGTCCTGCAGAACAACGATGCCTACCATGCGCTTCAGGCGATCGATGCCCTTATCGTCACCGGCCCCACCGGCACCAACGTCAATGACGTCGCCGTGGCGCTGCTTATCCCGTCGGAGGTGCGCTGAGTCCCGGCAGGGGGCTTGTCATGCCGGGGCGTCTTCTGAGCGGTACGGGGGCCTGCGCCCTGTATCCGTTCCGTGAATAAATAACCAAGGCTCACCGCCAGATGGACGGTGAGCCTTTTTGGGGTGCGCTTCTTTGCTTGGCCTAGGATATTCAGCCGAAACGGAAGGCTTATTCCGTTTTGCGGCATCAAAACAAGACGCAAAAAGCCCTCCGGCTTCCTATCACAGAAACCGGGGGGCTTTGTTCGCTTTATGGGTGCTTTCTCAAGCCCTCACGCAATTACTTGCGGGGGTTCTTGATAGCAGCCTGGGCGGGTGCCAAAATTGCAGAGCGTTTGAAGTAACGATGATACGTTATTTGTGAATTTCCAGTGTGTTTTACCCCATCTCCGCAATGATCTTCTCCAAATTTTCTTCCTGCAAATAGAATTCCGGCAGTTTTGCCTTGTCATATCGCATATAGGGAACATCCTTCGTTCGCTGTTCCAGCAAGTTGGTAAAGAACCGCTCCCAGCTGAAGAATTCGCTGCTCTCGATGAAATCTGCCGGATGTTCCAGAATTTCAAGAACGTCCGGCTGTCCGAGCAAATCTGCTTTCAGAAGCAGCCATTCCAGCGATTCCGGCAGGTACAAGCCGAACTTTGCGTTGTCCTCCTGCATCAGGCGATAAATGTCGTTCATCTGCGGGCCAAACGCCGCACCATCCGCAATTACCAGAACCTTCTCGGATTTCATCAGGAAGATCTTCTGTTTGATGTTATCTTTGCCTGCCGCAGAGATACAGACAACGCCGTATTTCTCGCCGACTTTTGTAAACAGCTGATACCCGGAATTTGCATCCTCTGTCAGCAGCTTTTCAACACCTTCCAGCTGCACATTGCTGGCTGTCAGCGAATCATAGATCGGGTACGCTTTGTTATAAGTCCGTTTGAAGCGGCTCGTGGTCTTTTTTAGTTCCAGAATCGCGTTTACGCTGTACGGCAGGGTGCTCAGATCTTCTCTTGTGACCAGCACATAGTAGTTGTCCGAATGCTGAATTGCACGGGCAAAGTCCAGACTCGAAACAAAGGTACTGCCTTCATCCACAAACATGATGCTGTCATGGGTCGCATTCAGCTGCAATTCCCAGTTGACACCCGACAGCACCCGGCACGGTTTATCACAACTCACCGTCACGCCGCTCTGTCTGCCGTAGGTTTCGTATGCTTGCAGCATTTCAACCAGCGTTGTTTTTCCGGTAGCGCTGTCCCCTCGCAGAATCGTAATGTTCCGTTCCAGTTCGATCGTGAAAACGACCCGTCCGCTTCGGACTTCGATTTTATGTTTACCCTTCATCCTATCGCCTCACACAAACTGAAATGCAATCGGCATCAGTTCTTCCATGCTGTGCACCACATCACCGGTGTTCAGGATTTTCACATCCACCGGGAATTTTTTCTTGCCGAAATCCATGAGATGCCGCAGGTTGATGGTCAGGTCCTTCTTTTTCGCCAGCTTCAGAATGAACGGTGCGCAGTTGTCACCACAAGTTGAGGCATTGAATACCTTTTCCGGGTCGTTTGCCATGAGCAGAAGCGTCTTCGTGCCGCCAGACAGTTTTTCCGGTGAAATGACCCCCAGAACCGGGCTTTCGACCGCATGGGGACCTTTGACCTCGGACTTATCAATTTTCTTGATGACCTCTTTGGCAAAGTCCGAAGTCAGCCATCCATCCTCGTAGGTATAGTTAAAATAGACCGAAGTATTGTAGACAGCCTCCGGCATATCTCCAAAGTAGATGTTCAGCATCTCGATCCCTCCCTATTTTCTCTGCATAGCGATCCTCAGCAGTCAGATGCAGCACATTCGTCAGAATCATCAGATAGCATTATTATACCGGTATTCTGCACTTATTGCAATCCACTCACACGCAAAAACCGGGGCGGTTCGTTTGCTTTATTTGTGCTTTTTCAGGTGCTCACGTGATCACTTGCGGGGGTTCTTGATAGCAGCCTGTGGTGCTGAGGGTGATGGATGGAAATAGACCTTTATCATCCCCATTCGACAAAGCAACCCTCAAAGAATGCTCTCATTGATGAGTTCGTTTTACAGGCTGTCGAGCTGGATGACAATACATTCAATTTCACACTGAACCTTGATGCTCGGCGTGATTCACACCCCAATTTTACCGCCAGTCAGATTGCTTTGCAATCCTATCGGGAAAAGAATTTTCCCGATGCTCCTTCCTGCATCGATTGCGCTTTGACCGACCATATCCTAAACCCCAAAGAGTTGCTTCGCTTTACCATCACCCGTGAGATGGCAGCAGCCTACTGCAAGGAAATCGGCCTGAAATTCTTCGGCAAGAAATGGCACGATAAGACCGTTATCATTAGCATCTGACCATCAAGACAGCAAATGGCTCCCAGCTTCCGCAAGGAGGCTGAGAGCCATTCTTTTTTGCATCAAAAAGCCCCTTGGCTTCCAGTTACGGAAAACAAGAGGCTTCAGACAGACAGTTAAATTTTCTTGAAATCCAACCGATTCCAAATCAGAATCGTTGCCGCCTGCAATGCCACTGCCAGCAGAACAATCATCGGACTATGCGTAAAGCCCACCAGAATATAGCATCCAAATGCGATGATACCATTTACCACCGCATACGGCAACTGGGTCTTTACGTGCTCCACAAGGTCGCATTCAGCACCAGTAGAAGAAAGAATAGTGGTATCTGAAATAGGCGAGCAATGATCTCCGAATAAACCACCGGAAAGTACAGCGCCTGTTGCAATGGCATACGGAATACTGAATGCGTGTGCCATAGGGATGGCAAGCGGCATCATGATAGCAAAAGTCCCCCAAGAGCTTCCAGTCGCAAACGACACAAACGCACCGAACAGGAAGATGAAGGCCGGAACCAGAACAGGCGAGAACTGCATTCTCTGCATCGTCTCCACAATGAAATTAGCCGTTCCCAAACCGCTTATCATGCTTCCCAGTGACCATGCCAGCACCAGCGTAATCGCCACATCCGTCATACTCTTCATGCCATCTACGTAAATCTTGAAGGTATCCTTGAAATTCATTACCTTAAAAAACTGGATAAGGGCCATCAGCACCAATGCGCCAAACAGGTAGCCCATAGTCAAAGCCACACGGAAGTCATTGCCTCCTACCTTCTTGAACGGAAAACCCTGCGGAGCCAGCGTGATAAACAGAGTGGCAAAAGTAACAGCGATAGGCAGAATCACCATGATGGGCTTTGCGTTTTTGAGCGAATAGCCATCCGCCTTTCCTTCATCGACCGATAGTGATTCATCGAAAGAATAATCCTTAGCAGCTGCCTCCTGTTCCGCTTTTTTCATCAGCGAAAAATCCTTGTGGGTAAAAGCAACCAGCGGAATCATAATAATTGCCAGAATGGCGTACAGCTGAAACGGAATTGCCTGCACAAAGGTGGTGTAATCGGATTCCATAACACCGAGATTGTCAAATTCTGCCTGAATCAGCCCCATAATATATACGCCCCAGCCGATAAATGGAATCAGGATTGCTACCGGGGAAGATGTGGAATCCAGAATCCATGCCAACTTCTGGCGAGAAATTTTCAGCTTGTCAAACAGTGGACGGAACACAGGCCCCACCAGCAACGGCGTACCCAAGTCGGAGAAGAAAATCAGAATGCCACCCAGCCAAGCACACAGCTGCGCTTTGAGCTTGGTGTTCACAATACGGTAGACGCTTTTGCCAAAAGCCTGAGCGCCGCCAGATTTTTCCACCAGTTTGATAAATCCACCGATGAATACGATCAGCACCAGTACGCCCGCATTATAGGAATCTGTAAGCTGAATAAAAAAATAATCACCGATCATTGAATGTACTGCTGCAAATGGGTTTCCACCGCAGAAGATCATTGCACCCACAAAGCCACCGCAAAACAGCGAGAGGATAACGTTTTTACTCCAGATGGCGAGAATGACTGCAACAACAGGCGGTAGCAGACTTAGGAGGCCATAGTTCATGATGTTCCTTCTTTCTTGGCAATTCACGTTTTGTTAATAGCACGACTCTTTTATCATACCTGAAAGTAGTAGAAGCGTCAATGTATTTTTGCAATTCTCAGACACAAAAAGCCCCTTGGCTTCCAGTTACGGAAACCAAGGGGCTTCGTTAGCTATTTATGCTACGCAATCCTTTGGGGAAATCTTATTTCCTCGGATTTTTAATAGCAGCCTGAGCGAGTGCCAAAATTACAGGGCGTTCAAGTCAATCCACCTTCACTCGCCCTGTCTGCTTGAGGGGTTCTCCATAGTTGATATGGTAATGGCCGTTATTCTGCATTCCGAATTCAATATATTCCGAAAATGTTGTCCCAGAAATCGTAGTATTAGTCAAATGCATCACAACAGCCACTCCAGCCAAATCGTCATCCCAAAGTTCCTTATAAATAGCATTATTGGAATACAATTTCAGACTCACATCCACAGAATCGCCCGTTGCGAGTAACGTTCCTATTCCGCCTTGTCCAAAATTTCGACACGCCACTAACTCTGTTTTGCCTTGGAATCCAACAATATCAACGCTATCCACTTGAATATGCCGAATAATTGATTCAGAAATATTTTGCAAGGAAAATTCTATTGTTTTAATATACTTTATTTCTTCAACCAAGGAATCAATATTCACTCGAATCTCACTGGTTTCATGTTGTACGGAATCTCCATAATAAGACCGAATAATTCTGAACTGTTTGGACTGTGGCACATAGGACAGTGCTCCGCGATGAAGCATTGTCGGTTTGCATGATGGATTTGTCAGCTTCACAGCTGGTAAAAGTTTTTGTGACATTATTTTTTGGAGTCTATTATTTTCTTCGCTTAAGCGCCCTATTAACTTCTTGTGCGTCTTGTCCCTGCTCAACAGTGATAATGCCAAGTATAATGGTACCCAGCAAAGCTTGCAATCCAGAAACATAGGAAAGTGCATCTCCTGCCGACCATTCAGCTGGAAAAGCGCTGGAAAACTTAAAGAGGACATTAACCACCATTGGAATAGCGATTATTGAAATCATAAGCAGCGCAATCAGCAGCCATTTATATTTTGCGAATATCTTCTTCACAAAAGTCCTGCCTTTCATATTCATAACTGTAACTTAATTATACCGTCCCGCCACTCATAAAACAAGAATCTTCCATCTTTTACAGAAAAAATGCCTATGGATTCCATTGGAATCCATAGGCATTTAGGAACTTACTTTTGAGAAGGCATAATCACCCTTCTACTATAATAATGTGTCCGAAAGATAAGGCTTCAACATCTCAACCAGTTCGTAAACTTTCGTTCCGGGTGCTGACTCAGAGGGCTTCCGTCCTTCATTTTGCTTGTCCAATCGCTTTGCATTAGCAATCGCAATGTCCATGTAAGGTCGCAGCACTTCATACATATCCGGGCGGTTCTTCTCGTAATTCCCTGCACCAATGTTTTTCAGCCAATCGCTCAGCTTCGGCCAGTAACGAGATCTGTCAATATCAGTATCCATATACATAAAATGCAGCAAATACCACAGTTCTACGCACTGGTTCGACCATACAGCATGGTAAATCGTCTCACCTTGTGCACTGTATTCTTCGCACAGCTGTGCTACCATGTCGATATTTTCTGCCGGAAAATCATCTGTGTCATAGACAATCCAGACGTGCTTAAACACAATGCCGTTATTCTGAACGTATTGACGAGCTTTCATCAACAAATTCACCGTATTGTCGCCAATGCCCTCTACCTTTAGCTGGATTCTATCACGGTATTTAGAATTGATAATCCGTTGAATTGCGCCAAAATACTGCGGCTCGGTTTCTGTACCTTCAGATGCAATCAAGTGGTATTCCGGCTGAATCATCCTCGCCTTATCACGGCGATTCTTCATCCAGCTTTTTCCAAGGTCACTCTTTTTCGGAGGTTTCAGACTCATGCCCAATCCCTCCCTGTCAGCATATTAGAAAGGTAGGGGTCTGCACCATATCGGCCTTCCAGATATTGCTTATCAAAGGCCGCTGTGCTCTTGACGCGAGTATTGTCCTCCTGCCGGAACTCATAAAGTGAGTAAATCTCACTTTCATGGTTGTCATTCATTGCGGCAAACCAAATTTCATCGCGGCGGAAAACTGTATTCTTCATCGTGGTCAGGTCGTGAGAGCTAAATAGCAACTGTGCGCCCTTCTTATTCAGCTCCGGATTCTTGAACATCTGAATCACATACCGGAGCAGCTTCGGATGCAGCTTGGCATCCAATTCGTCCACAACCACTGTGCGGCCTTCCTGCAATGCTACCATCAGAACCGGCAAGGCTGCAATCATCTTCTTGGTTCCATCCGATTCCGCTTCAAAGGGAAGCTCATAGACTTTGCCATTGATCGTTCTCTGCGTAAACAGGTGCTTGCTATCCTCATCATAGCGATAACCGGACAAATCAATACCTACATCATTCAGTGCATGAATCAGGCTTTCCTTAGTCGTCTCACTCTTGGACACCAGCACAATGTTTTCTGCTCTGGGGTTTGCGTAGCTCTGTGTAATACAGGATTCAAACCAATTCTGCACTTCTGCAATCACAGGGATATTGTAGTTGATTGCCAAAAAAGAAAGATACGGCATCTTCGGGTTGACGTCCAAGTTGATGCTTGCCTTATTGATACTTGCACCCAATTCAATCTTCTGGCCGTCTCGTTCAAAAATCAGGCCCGTCTTCTTGCCGCCAAGAGTGCGCCACAGCAGAGACTCAAAAACAATTTCTTCCTTGAGCGCAATGTAATACTGGTATTCCTTCTCGTCTACACGGAAGAACACCTGAAAAATCGTAGGTTCATTCGCAGAACTTTCATCCAGCATAAAGGGAGCCACACTGCTGCCCTGCTGGAAAATCATTGGCTGCCGATTCTTCTCCAATGCATGAATCGGCTTCACAACAAGGTTAATCAGGCAAAAGAATGCCTGAAGCAGATTTGTCTTACCGCCACCATTAGGGCCATAGACCGCGCTGACCGGAAGCAAATCTTCCGCTTTCTCCTGCCGAATCAAGGCATCCTGAAACTCCGGAATCGCCATTGCGCGGAAATCGAATGTTGTTTCATCCTTATAAGACTTAAAATTCTGAAAAGAAAACTGGCAAAGCATTCTTTCAACTCCTTCCTGTTATTATTATAGCTCATTTTTGATTTTTATTCCAGCATTTCGGAAAGTTTTGTTCTCATTATCCATTTATAAGCGTTTTTCTGATAGTAAAAGACCTCCGCTTTCTCCCATAAATGAAAGCGGAGGTCTTTTTTCAGCTTATTGCGTTGCTCGAATTGTAATCGTCGGGTTATAGTCAGAGTCCAGATACGACAACAGCTTCGTCATATCTGCACCGGAAATCTTAATATCACCATATCCAGAGTTCATTTTACCATTCTCACCGACACCATCAATGAAGAGTGCCGAGCCACCGTAAGCTACTGCACCATACGGACTCCAGCCATCTCCATTAAAGCCGAAACAAATACAGGCATTTGAAGAACCTTTCGAGAATTTCGGGTACATATTCTCCGCTCCGCCTTTATTTGCCCAATCCTTATCGGGGTTATTCTTAGATTGAAGGGTATTATAGTAGATAGACTCTGGATCACACACCCATACGCTATCTTCACTAATTGTTTCAAAAGCGATTTTTGTATTTTTTACTTTTGTAGAGAAAGCAAAATAGATTGGAAACGTTCCCTCTGGTGTCATGTGGTCGCCTTCCGTCTTATTCGTTGTAAGCCCATTTGAGCCAATCGCTGCTGTAGTGCTCATGTCCTCGACCCATTGACCATCCCGATATGTCCAGAGCGTCAGCATTGCATTACTCCCGGTTGCCTCCACCAGAATTTCTTGCCTAGAATCAGTAGAATCAGGTGGATCGACGGAGTTATAGGTTGGACCATTCTGAATTTCAGAGGAAGCCTTTGTCTCATTACTAATGGGCATGGTTTCTTCCGTCCTACTCTCTGGCTGATCGTTCATTGATGCCGCTGTGCTTACTTCTGACGCAGAAGCTGATTTATTCTCTTTCGTTAACGAAAAACTTCCTACAACACACATCAACATAAAAATCACAATAAGCACAGTCAAACATCCGCAGCCAGTCCTTGCGCAGCCTTTTCCTGAAGTAGTTTTACTGCCTTGTGATGCTGTTTCCGCTTGTGCTCTATACGATGATTCTGTCCAAGAGTTTCTTGGCGGTTCCGATTCCGAGTAATGTGACGATTCTTCATTTTGATAAAAGCTCTGATTATATTGCCATCTTTTATCTTTATCCGACAAAATTTCATAAGCTTCATTCAGATCTTTCATTTTCTCTTGCATTGCTTCTTCCTGTCCCGGATTTAAGTCCGGGTGATATTTTTTTGCAAGAGCCTTGTATGCCATCTGAATTACTTCTGGTGACGCATCAGATGCTACTTGTAAGATTTTATAGTAATCTTTCATCTGTTCCTCCGCAATGCTCTTTTTACGTTAATCAAAGTATAGTAAGCACTACCGAGACCGCAATCCACGCTCCAAACATAATCAAGATGCGTTTCCAGAAACCCATTTCCGGTTTAAACTTTGGACAAAGAACAACAGCTGCGATAATATACGCCACTGACATTACACCCATCCCGGATATTACGGCTACAACCACCGAAAGAACCATAACAACGGTCAAAATCCAAAGCACAATATCCCTGACTTTTCGTATGCCACTTTTAGGTTGCGTTGTCACAGCTTTAGCAGTATCATTTCTTAATACTTTTTCACTTTTCTGTTCAGGCTTTTCTTCTGCCTTTTCAGGTTCTGACATCTTCACTTCTACTATATCTTTTGCCTCGGATGCTTGCTGAGGCTCTGGCTCCGTAGCTTGGGAAACATCTAAAACGACCTCTTCCTTAGTCTTTTCTTCTACAGCTGAAATTTCTTCTTGTGATGACGTCTGTACTGCCTTGTGTGAAGTGTTCTCTTCTTGCTTCCGACCACATACATCACAAAAAAGGTCATCGTCTTCTAACTCGGCACCACAGTAAATACATTTTTTGCTCATTTTACATCACCCATTTCTTTTAATCTTCAACTTTCGTACCGCACGCAGGACAAAATTTTCCCCCCGGTCTTATTTTATGTCCACATTCCGTGCAAAACCGGATGGATTTGGCAACAAGCGGTGTTCCGCAATACCGACAGAATTTAGCTCCATCTTTGTTTTCCTTCCCACAGTTACCGCAAGCAACACCTTTTTCCTGTTTTTCACTCGGTTTTACTGCGGCAGGCTGTGCTATTGTTACCGTTTGACTGTTATTCGATTGCTTTGTAGTTGTAGCTTTTACTATGTTTGCACTATTGGTATTGTTTTCTGAAGCCAGCTTCCGAGTATCTGGTTCCGTCAATCGATTAAATGCCGCTTTTAATTCTAAATCTTTACGGTTAAATTCTTTATCTAAATCACACCTCGTTTTCATACACTCATCTAAAGTTTTTTCAGATTCATCCATCGCATCTTCCGCTTGTCTAAGAATATCCGGATCGCTTACAGTACTTAGCAGAATTTTATGTGATTTAATTGCATGCTGAAGTCTTTCTATGCTTCCTTCATTTAGTCGCTCCTTAATAAGTAGTTTTTCAACTCCGCTATTTATCCAGCTTTTTCCAAATTCTGCGAGAATCACATCATTATTCGCTGCCTCTTGCAATCGCGACTCATCAACCTTAAGGATTTTCTTCAAATACAACAGAATATATTCTCTGCCTTCACTTTTTTCTTCTGACCGTCTTTCTATCTCATGTCCCAGGACTAGCTTTTCCGATGGAACCTCCGTCACACGAAAAACATACTCTTTAACCGCCTGATAATTTCTCAATCGATTAACTATCGCTTCGTAGCATTTAACAATGCTTTTCCACTCTTCACATAACTCAAGTGGTTCTCTTTGAAACCTATTATATGAATTCTGCTTTTCTTCAACCTCCGCTCGATAGTTGTCATCAACAGCATCCATAAGTCTCTTCAAGGTGCGTGCTGCTACTTCATCGCCTCTTCGTCTTGCTTTTTCATACTCCTTAAGTTCATTTTTATAGTCAGACGATGCACGTTCTGCTTTCCATTCCTTTTCACATTCTTTCAGTTCAGCTTCGTATTCTCTTCTGTCATCATCCATGCCTTTTTCGATTTCTTTTAGTGTCTTTTTCTCTTTTTCAGCCAATTCTTGGTAATGTTGAATTTGTGGCTCATATTCAGCACGAATTTTCAAATACCTACTTATATACATTTCAAAAGACGGTGCTTTCTCTAGGATCTTTCCGGCATCTTCCAGTGAATATAGCGTGTATTCCGAAAATTCCCTATTGTATAGGATTGCAACGCGATTAACTTTGTTTACACAATTTCCGCATACGGTCTGGGCAAAAGCCGTCCTTGATGATGTATCAAAAAAGCCAATTTTCTTCTTGCAAAAATAGCAAAAATCTGCCATAGCTACATGATCTCCTTTGCAGTTTGTGAGCATTTCATATCAAAAAAGACAAAATCGCTGCTCATTATTACGATTTATCTTGTTAAAATTATACGATTTATAGAATTACCTGTCAAGGCATCCACACTTAAAATCGTAAGTAGCACTACGATTTATCCAAGGAGGGCAATGACATGGAACGCGAGAAGCCGAACTTTGACATTCTGGGAAGAATTGACCGGGAGCGGTTAGCTCGTGGATGGTCTGAATACACCCTTGCCGAGAACTCTGGCCTGACGCAATCAACCTTATCAACATGGCGCAGAAGAAATCTTCAGCCCAACGTGACCTCGATTGAAAAAATTTGTCACGGCCTTGGCATCACCCTCTCACAGTTTTTTGAAGAGGACGCTGCCATTCATCATCTAACAGAGGAGCAGAAATCCCTCTTAACCACTTGGGATAGACTTTCTCCATCACAAAGAACTGCTATCTTGGATTTGATTCAAGCGTTTTTACCTGAATAATACACACATTTACAAAAAAGAAGGATGTCGAGCAACCACTGCGTCACTCGACATCCTTCTTCATTAAGTAAAGGACTTCAGAACTTTTTTCAGTGCTTCACGCTGTTCCGGGGTTATGCGACCCAGCAAATTCAAAAATTCCTCTTGTTCCTCTTTTGTAAATTCGCTATGGGGTTCTTCTTTTGCACATTTTTCATTTTTCATAACAGCTTTTCCTTTTTAAGTTTTTTCCTCGTCAGCCAACTCGGCCCGAATCTGCCGCTTGTATTTATAATAGGTATTCCGGGCAAGTCCTGTCAGTTTCATACACTCCACATCGTCCAATGTACCGCCAAAAGCCTTACAATGGATGCGGATTTTCTCTTTGGCCGCTTTGGACTTCTTGGTTTCAAATCCAGTGCCTTTCTTGCGGCCAACCTGTTTTCCATTCAGCTTTGCTGTTACAAGACCCTCACGAGTACGCTGGTGCAAATCGGCCACTTCTTTTTCAGACTGCTCAAAAGCCAACTTGATTTGCTCTTTTGCCAATGCCATCAGATATTCGTTGATACCCTTCAAAATAAAATCCACATTGGTTCCTGTCATGGCAATGCTGCCGGACAGGGCCTTTTGGTAAGTTTCGGTATCAATGTGATGCTCTTTCAAGAATACCAGCCGGATACCTTTATGATAGAGATCTTCATACAGTGAAAATCCCTCTTCTGCATTTCTGGACATTCGGGAGACGGAATCGAACACCACTGTATCTCCCTTTTTCAGGATTCGATACAACTTGCTCCATTCTGGCCGAAGGATGGAAGTTCCCGTATAGGCTTCCTGCACAATGTGAGCTGTCGGGTATTCAGCTCTGATATTGCGAACCTGACGGTCAATGCTCTGCTTTGCAGTGGAAATCCTGCAATAACCATAAGTGCTCATAGCCTTTTCTTTCCGTATCAAAAATGCCGAACGTCATTTTAGCGTCACCGATTTGCTAAGACAAATCGGCTTCATCACACTATGATTGATACTTTTCTGTACCCACGGCAATTTTAATACTTTTTCCTGCGAGCCTTAGTCATCCCTCATAAACTTCAAAAGATTATCTCCGTTGACGAACGGTTCGCACCGTCCGTCCCCTGCGATGACTTTTGAACTTTATAAGGAACGACACGGCTCGCTCTTATCAACGGTTCAGATACTGATTCATAAACTCTTCCACCGTCACGCAGGGCTTTTGATTTTTCTCTGCTCCTCCAAACGGATCATAGTTCCAGTTCGTCTCTTCATCAATGTACCGCCGTCCGTCATTGGGCAGCTCCAACGGCTCTGCAAGAATAATCGTTCCCCAGTGATTGACCATGATAAATGGTGCAATCTCACAGGGAATCCCCCGGCAGTCATCATCATGCCGCACATCGTAGGCATACAGACCAGCAGGAACAGAATCCCGCTTAATGCGGACACTGGTGAACAGCGCAGGTTTGTCGCAGACGGTGATTTCCTCATAGCGTTGGGTCATCGCATTGCAAGACATATAAATTTCTCCTTTATGCCACATTAAGTCGGGTAGCTTTATAGCAGTCAACGCACATTCCCTCATGGGTATTCGCAAACTCTGCCGCCTGCATGATAGAGCCATCTTTCAGCTTTACTCGTTTGATGGGCTGATTACAGCGGACACAGATGCAGGGCATGGGCGGCTGTTCCTGCTTCTGACTGGTGGATTGCGGCTTCGTTTGCTTTTGGGATTCTGCATCTGACTGCTGTGCAGCATCTTCCGGCAAATCCTCCCCGGCATAGACATACAGGCCAAGGCCAAACATCGCCAAATTTTTTACCAGACAGCGCATGATGGCCTTGTTTACATCAAACATGGAAGCGGCTTCTACGGTGCGTTCTTCCATGCCGACTTTCTCACGGCGGCGCGTCTGCTGGTTATATTCCCATTTCGGGGTGGTGTAGGTGTAAGGCACAGCTTTCATGGCCTTGTTTGCGCCATCCAGTACAGGCAGCCACATCTCATGCGAAACGCCCTCAATGGTAACGGATGTATAGACCATGAATCCGGTGATAGGATCATAGACATAGGGCAAACCGTTGAACTTTTTGACCTCATAGCTGGCAGAAGGATACAGCTTCTTCACCTCTGCCCAAGCATACGCCCAGCTCACATATTTCAGTTCAGTATTTCCAGACTTTTTGACTTCCACATGGTCTTTGAAGTCGATGCTAAATAATTTTACGAACGGATTTTCAGTAGCCATAATAAACCTCCCATAAAAAAGACGGCAGGAAAGTAATTTCCTGCCGCCATATCCAAAACTTATGCCGCATGAATGATAGTAAATCTGCGACTGCTCACATTTTTACTGTACCGATTAAAAATGTCCGGCTGTTCTTTCTTCAACCGCTGGGAATCCACACGCTTACTTTCAGAGGACACCCACGACACCTTATAGCCGGGAGCTGTACCGTAGGCGGCATCCTGCATTTCCAGCTTCACTTGCTGTTCAATCGCAGTCTTTTCCTGCTCCAGCTGTTCGATTTGGTCAGAAAGAGACTGTCGTTTGTCCAGCAGGTCACGAACTGCATTCAAATCAGCCGTTTTGCTTTTATCATCGTCAAAATACATCTGGTTGATTTGCTGTGTATCTCCCTCGCTTCCGGTAGGTGTAGGCGCAATCTCAGGCATCACATTGTACTTCCAAAAATGCTCTTCTTCGGCAATGAGATTATCCAAAACAGCCTTATCACTGATAATTTTATGAATTACCAGCTCTTTTCCGAAAATCAGAGCAGCAATATACCAGCAGTCGAAACCACTGACGGCCAGATAATGATTGACCTGCGCCATGTAGTGTGCAGGAATTTTACCATCTGCCCACTTATCCGCAGAGAACGGTGAAACCGTCTTGCATTCCAATCCTGCTTTCTGTCCAACGATCAGGCGGTCAAAATCCGCCAGAAGAAGCGGATGTTCCTCGTTCTGGTAGATAGCATTGGCTCTGCGAACTTTTAGCCCAGTGGCTTCGGTGAATCGCTGTGCCACATACTCTTCCAAGTCCCGGCCCTGCCGCATAGCTTCGCTGTCGATATTTTCAATGGTATCGCTGATTTTATCGTGATACACCTGAAATGCAGAGCGGTACGGATTCAGGCCCAAAATGGCCCCAGCATCCGTGCCGGTAATACCGCATTTGCGATAACGGAGCCAATCCTCTTTGGATAAATTTAATGTAGATACAAGTCTTTTCATGCAATGTTCAACCTCTCTTTCAGCTGTTCTTCTGCGATAGAGAAATCATATTCCACCAAGTCTTTGATAATGGTGGAAAACTCATCCACCAAGGTACGGTCATCATCCAGCCACAGGGTATACAGGAAATCCAGAATGTTCCGCTGCACCCGGAGATGGTTCCAGAAACGCTCGTCCATTTGCTTCTCGGTGTCCAGCGTAATCAAGGCACTGACGATGGTGCTTTTCATCGTGATCTCGTATGCCGTGGTACAAGTTGGCTTTGGAAAATCGGCTTCAATGCTGTTCAGGAACTCAGAAAATTCCCGGACAGCCCGGTTGCTCACATCGTTCATAAATCCTCCTTTATGCTGCTGCCAGCACCATCTTGTAAGCCTTGTCGATCATGGGATTGCCCTCTGCGGTGCGCAGAAACAGATTTTCGTTGTAGTTGCGAGTTTTACGGATGGGGTCTGCATGGGTGGCGAAATCCGAAACAGCGTTTACGAACCGCCAGCCATTCTTTCCAACCCATTCCAGATCAGGTGCATTGTAGTAGCGAGCCTTCAAATCTTCCTGCAAGCGCAGGTTGTTCTTCCTCTGGCCATCGGTTAAGTCATCCGTGATGGGGAAGAACTCGTTGATAAACTCCTGCACCTTGCGGTCAGACAGCTTGATGGTGGTCAGCTCATGGATGCCTTTGCCCAGTTCTGTCATATAACCGTTAGCAAGCTGCAAGGTTTCACGGGCATCCTGCACCCGGAGCAGAACATTTTCGGTATGGCGGGCAGTCCAGATGCGCTTTGCAGTACCCAGAGCCAGATTCAGGGTGTTCTGGCAGACCACACGAACCGGGGTCATAGCGACTTTTACACCAGAACTGCCATCGTGACTGTTAAAGAACACAAGATATGGGGTCACTTCATCTCCGGCGATGATGTACTTCTCCGGCAGCTTCGCCAGCATCCAGACTTTCTTGCCGCCCTGCAAAGAACCGGCAGTTTCATAAGTGACACCTTCACCCAGCAGATCATCGGTGAACTGGAATGCTTCTTCGTTCTGCACGATGCGATAACGGTCAGATACCACACCCAGAACAGCATCATCGGTGCTGCGGACGTTAGCCCGATAGCCGGGGATTATAGCACCCGTGCCGGAATAGATATTGCGGCTCTCCACCTGCCAATCCAGACCGGCCAGTTCCAAGGCTTCACGGCTTGCAGGGGCATCCATGACAATACGGCCAAGGCCATGCCACGGGGTTTCACGGACAGAGAACATGGTTTCAACATTTGCAGACATAACTACTACCTCCTGAAATTTTAATGTGATTACTTGTTTTCGAGTTTATGGGCGATCCAAATAATGAGTATTACGGCAGTTTTCCCGATTGCCTTTGCGCCCTTCATTAGAATCTTTACCATAACATCAGCCATTGTTTTTCCTCCATTTTCAAGTAAAAAGTAAAGACCTGTGGACAGAATCAAACTGCTCACAGGTCTTTCTACAAAGATAATATATAACTGTAATTTTTTCAGATACGCTTCGTCTTGTGTCGGGTGTGTCAAATGTGTCAGGTTTTTATGAAACTCTCTATATATTTCTTTATTTTTATCCCTTCTACTCTATTTTTTCTCTTAGATAAAGCGATAGGATAAAAGAGAATAGATAATATATAATAAAGGTTTCTCGAAAATTCTGACACATCCGGCACAACTGACACAGTACTTTACGGTCAAGCTTTTGTGCGGATACCCACGGCTACCGTGAGGTCATGCCACTCATTTTTACGAATTCCCTGATTCCGGGAAGCCTTAAAAGCCTTAGCTTCTTCAAAAGAAATCCTAAAACGAGCCATCTCAATAAAGCCATCCAACGTACAAGTAGCACTATTTCGACTCTGCACTTCTGTCAGTTGGAAATCAAGTACCCAGCGGTATTCCTCATTCGTCAGCGGCGTGATCTGTGCCACACAGCTATTGATAAGCTCCCGGTCAACATCATTCCTAGATGCCTTTTGCCATTCATCCAACTTCTGCGCAATCAAATTCATGTCAAGGGTTCCACTGCGCTCATCCTCCTGCTCCACATTCTCATATTGAGACTGCAATTCTGCAATCTGCGCATCCAATCCCTTCCGCCGCTCTGCCAATTCCTGTTTTGTGATGATTCCGTCTGCACACAGGTCTATGTACTTATCCAGACGCTCCCTCTGTCTGGCGATGCTGTTTTCCAGCATCGCCTTTCTGGAAATGCGGACAGTCTTTTCTTCTGCCATGCAGCGGTTCAAAATTTTATAGACCTCTTTGACTGTTTTGCCTTTGTCAAAGGTGAGATGTTCAAACACCTTTGCTGCCATCAAGTCCAGCTTCCACTCACAGATCGCCCTGATTTGACAGCTAATCCCCAAATCCAAGCCATGCTCCTGCAAATAGCTGATACTTGGTCTACGGGTACGGCGGTAGCACTGAAATCCATGAACTACTGCACCATCCCGATTTACACGCCACTTGAACTGGATAAATCCTGCGCCACAGCTGCACCGCAATTTTGCTGTCCAGACTGACTTTGGCGTATTTCTCATGTACTTGTGCTTTTTTCCATTTTCATCTATTACCCGTGCAGATTTCGATACCAAAATCTGCTGGCATCTATCCCACATTTCTTCTGATACCAAAGGCTCAAAGTCACCTTTCACATAGATGTAGCTGCTCTCGTCCAGATTTTTAACACGCTTCTGTGTCAAATATCCGTCGCTGTGGGATTTATTGTAACAGATACACCCCTTATAGGTTGCATTATGCAGAACTCTGCTCACCTTGGAAGCGTCCCACGAAACATGGCCGCCTGCATCCAATCGGCCAAGGCGGTATAATTCGTTTACGATTTTAACCAACCCATTTTCCCCGGTAGAATACATTTGGAAAATCAGTCTTACCGTTTCAGCTTGGTCAGGGTCAGGAACATAGGTTCCGTTCTCCCTGCGGTATCCTAAGATGTTTCCGCTGCCATATAAAACGTGCTTCTCCCGGCTGATTTTCTGCCCAGCCTTCACGCGCTCTGAAATTTTGCGACTCTCATCTTGTGCCATAGAAGACATGATCGTCAGCCGAAGTTCGCCATCGTTGGTCGCCGTGTTGATACCATCGTTGATGAAAAATACGTCCACCCCACGTGCTTTCAACTCCCGTGTGTAGGACAGCGTATCAACTGTATTTCGTGCAAAGCGGCTCACTTCGCGAGTAATAATAAGGTCAAATTTTCCCTTCTGGGCATCCTCCATCATGCGCAAAAACTCCGGCCTCTTCTGTGCTTGCGTTCCGGTAATACCTTGGTCTACATAAACCTCCACGATTTCCCAATCTGGGTGCCGAGAACCTTCAATTTTATACCACTCCAACTGATTTTCCAGTGCGTTGATTTGTGCCTCATGTTCTGTTGAGACACGCGCGTACACGGCTATCCTCATAAAATTTAACCTCCACTGTCTCTGACTCTTTTCTGCGGCAACAGAGAAAGGCTCTGGCCGAATCCCCTCCGCCAGAGCCTTTCTCTGTTGTTTACGAAGCCTTTGCAGGCGGTTCTTCCTCCTGCTCACGCTTCATCCGAAGGAAGTTCTGATAGGTAGGCAGGTTGATTACCCCTGCCGCAAAGAGAGCTTCCACCAGACAATAGGCCATCGCCTTTTCGTCAATTTCCAGCATTGTGATACCTCCCTTGGTTATCGTTAATGGTGCTTAGAGTCAGAGGTATAACGTATCATCGAAGAATTAGAAGTTACGGACGGGGTTTGATTCCTTGGAAAGCAGATACCGGATTCTTTCGGGCAATCATATCCTCTCCTATACACCGGAAGCGAGTATGCTTTATTCCCCTTTGGGTAAGTTCTTGCGTGAATGCCTTTTTGCTACACGCCCACATATTCTTCTCCTTGCAGTAGTCCGAGTAAGCATTATACAGGTCTTCTGTAGCAGTCACCGCTTTCGGCTCGCTCCTATCACAGCTTTCCTGTATAAATTTTCCTACGGTCTTCGCAATAGAGTCTCTCACAATGCACTTTACGTTGTCCACCTGTGGAATCTCTGGAAAGATGTAGTTGAGTTGCACAAGTTTCCGCGCATAGCGCAGTGCCTTTGTAACAATAGCATCTCGCTCTTTCCAAATTTTTTCTCCCAAATACGGGTCTTGCTGGTCATCCGGGATTGATTCATCGAAAGGAAGAAATACGATCCGTTTTTGAAGCGCATCGTCCTCACCGTCAATACAAAGCGGGTAATTTCCGGCAAAAACAAACTTAATTCGCCTTGTTAATGTTACTGGGCTGAGATATTTGCGTTGCACCGTAATAGAGTCTCCTCCTGTAATCTGTTTAAGCCGTGAAGCTACTTCTGCATTGAGCTTCGCATTTGGCATATCCAACTCAAGATTGATTACCGCATTAAGAAAAGACATTGATGAAAACGTTCCTTTCATTTCTTGAAGTCGTAGATTACCGACACTTTCCTTTGGATATAACCGTTGGATAAAGTTACCCAGTACGCTCTTGCCGCTGTCTCTGGCATAACCCATAACAATGAAGAACTTGCCTCGTGCCGGATAAATCATCAGGTATCCAATCGCCATCCAAAAACGCTCCTCCAGTTGAGGATTTCCATGCGTAATCTGCTTTAAGAAGCTATTGAATACCGGACATTCTGCCGATTCATCGTAGCTCGCCTTGATATAGGTAAAAATCAACCGTCTTGGGTCATGCGGCTTCAGCTCTTTCTTCATCAGATCATAGACGCCATTTTCTAAAGGTGCATGGATAGATTGGTTCTCTGGCTCACTACGTTCCAATTCCGGATCAGTGGTGCAACACTGATACAAGTCTTTGTACGCATACAGACTCGGCTCATTGTTAAGGTCATAGTCCACGTATTTTCGGTAGAGTTTTATCAGTTTCTCAAGGCCGATTGCTTCATAGTAGTAACCGTTGTAATAGTACAACACATCTCCACAGACAACGATGGGAACATATTTTTTGAGCTTTTGAACCATCTCTACAATCGATCGCCGTTTTGAGGTTTTCAGCCCAGCTGATTTTGTCGATTGGGCATCGGCATGTTTTCTCGTTGTGTTTATTGTGTCCTCATTTTTCGGAGACTCTATAGCGGCTGCATTAGAATCTTCAAACGGATTAGGAGTCCACTTTTCGCTGTCCGTGCTTGTTGCCTTGTATCGTTCAGCATCTCGTCTTGCCTTGATTTTGTTGCGCATCGCCTCCTTTGCAGAAAAAGTGGTCAGTTGTTCAACTCTCTCTCCTATTGCACAAAGCTCGTCAAGCGATGGAATGGCTTCTTCGCTCTTCAAGCTCCCCTCTCGTAATTCGCCAGCTTCATCCTCGATTTTTAGAGCAAGCTTCCGCTGCTTCTCCTCTTGCTTCCGACGAAATTCATTCTTTCTGTTACCGTTCAGATTATTCATGGTTCGTACCCTCCGAAGTAGCATTCTGGAAATACATCTGGTCAATCAGCTTTTCAATAGGATTCCGATTAAGGTTTCCAGAGAGGAGATAATCCATTCTGGTCAAGCCCTCATTCTTTCCATCTCCGACCCAGAGATACCCCATCTCTTCATCGCAAGCGTGTACCATCAGCTCGTAAAAGCCATCCAGTTCAAATTCGTCTGAGCTGTCAATCACAATAGGCGATTCCATTTGTCCTCGAACAAAAACGCTCCCAGAGATTTGGCCAGATTTTGAAGTTTTTGCGCTGAACTGAAGCGGAAAACTGCTTGTTCCTTCATCACTTTTCCAGCTGCATCTTACAAACGGTTCTCCGTTCTTTTTGATAATCACCTGAATTTCATTGAGCGGATAAGCTTCCTTGTTTTCGCGGACAACAGGTGCATATTTTTCCGACATTACGGCAATGCCGGCATAGTTGTCCTTGCCTTTAAAAACTTTATTCAGCCTGTCGATGTGTTCATCCAGCATTTCCTGTTGGTCCCGGCTCAGCTCTCGAATCTCGTTTTCGCAATTCTTCTGTGTCATAGCAAAATACCTCACAAATCAATTATTTTTTGTGCTTCGAAGTAACCACTTCGTTTGCAATAGTAGTTTACCATGACCCTATTCTGTCTCCCAGGCCGTTCAAAGCTCTTTTTCGTAAATTTCGGGCGCATTTCATTCACAGTTTATTCATATTTCAAGAGTCAAATTATATAAAAATACGTTGAGGCCGAGAAAGTCAGGAGTTTCCATCTTTCTCGGCCTCAACGTATTTTAGAGTATCTTTAGTCTTCTACTTTCTTTCCTTCTTTTCTGCACTTTGCCTCATAAAATTTATTAGCACAATTTTCAAGCTCTTCATGGCACTTTGATAAACTTTCCAGTACGTCCTGATAAAGCGTTTGATACACCCATTCCGAATGCGGATAATTTTTCTCAAAGTAATAAAGTTCATCTCCAAGCCACCAAATTATCGGCCAGCCCTCAAATTTTTGACTATCTTCTATCTCACTTTTAGGTTCTTCCTTTATGTCTGGATAAAGTTCCCTTATTCTATTTTCCACAAGCTTTGGACTAATTTTATTCTCCTTTAACGAGTTTAATCCCCGAACTAGAAGCTCCCTATAATAATCTTCTGCCGTTTTTGTCTTATCTCTGGATTCACTAATTTTTATTACCAGCTCATTCTTTTTGCCTTCTATCTTTTCAATGGCTTTTGCAAGCGTTTTGGCGTTTGTATGCAAAAGCCAATTAAAGAAAACTATATTTTTTAATGTAAGTTGCGTATTCATTCCGATTTTAATTTGGCTTTTGCATTTTGCTTTTCCGCAAAAAATTATATTTAGATGACTTATTACTTTTCTTCTTATTTTTCTTGCTCCATTCACCTCATCTTCATCATTTAAGATTTCCCCTTCTTTTCGTGCACCCATTATAGCCTTTACGAACATCTCTTCTGTAACTTCACTTTTTGTTTCATCAAGGACTATATCCCGTTCTAATGCCCAATATTTCATGCTATATTGCCCAAAACTAATAGTCCCCTTCACCTTTTCTGCATAGTTATAATCATCACGTAGTTGATAATACGGATTACTCATAATTTCTTCAAGCGGATCAATTTCTCTTTTCTTCATACTTTTTCTCCTCTTAAAACCAAAACCCTCCCCGGCAAAACCATTCAGTTTCACCGGGGAGGGTTTTATCATACGCTTATCTTCCCATGTTTTGCACGATTAGTGCATCTTCATGCAACAATCTTACTTTCTGGGATTTTTGATAGCAGCCTGAGCAGCAGCCAGACGGGCGATAGGCACACGGAAGGGAGAGCAGCTGACGTAGTCCAGACCGACGTTGTGGCAGAACTCCACGCTCGTGGGATCGCCGCCGTGCTCGCCGCAGATGCCCAGACCCAGATCGGGGCGGGTCTCGCGGCCATCATGGGCAGCCATCTTGACCAGCTTGCCGACGCCGACCTGATCCAAATGCTGGAACGGATCGCTCTCGTAGATCTTGTTCTCGTAGTAAGCGCCCAGGAACTTGGCAGCGTCATCACGGCTGAAGCCGAAGGTCATCTGGGTCAGGTCGTTGGTGCCGAAGCTGAAGAACTCAGCCTCCTTGGCGATCTCGCCGGCAGTCAGAGCTGCACGGGGGATCTCGATCATGGTACCGACCAGATACTTCATGTCAACACCGGAAGCCTTGATGAGCTCGTCTGCGACCTTGACGACAACGTCCTTGACGAACTTCAGCTCCTTGACCTCGCCGACCAGCGGGATCATGATGTGCGGGGTGATCACATGGCCGGTCTCAGCAGAGACGTTCAGAGCAGCCTTGATCACAGCACGGGTCTGCATAGCAGCGATCTCGGGGTAGGTAACAGCCAGACGGCAGCCACGGTGACCCATCATGGGGTTGAACTCGTGCAGAGAAGTAACCACGTTCTTCAGGTCGTCGTAGGTCATGCCCATGTCGGCAGCCAGTTCCTTGATGTCCTCGTCCTTGGTGGGCAGGAACTCGTGCAGAGGCGGATCCAGATAACGAATGGTCATCGGGC
>ERZ773173.1111-NODE-1111-length-26314-cov-4.072470_pt1 | contig 26314 bp, 28 predicted proteins | sample MGYA00580535_ERZ773173 | MGnify/ENA primary metagenome ERZ773173 (study PRJEB29015, sample SAMEA2737856) | human gut metagenome | biome: human gut; feature: human-associated habitat; material: faeces | place: China | collected 2012 ...
TGGATTGTTGGGAATCGCACATAAAAATGCGATCTGCGAGAGATCCAGATCCCCGACCTCACTGTCGAAATAGCCGCTACCTGCTGCTCCGATTCCATAATACCCGTTGCCATAGTAAATATTATTCAGATAAAATTCCAGAATCTGATCCTTGGTATATTTTTTCTCCAGATTCTGTGCAATAAAAATCTCTTCCACCTTGCGCTGCCAGGTCTTCTCCTGCGTCAGAAATACATTTCTGGCAAGCTGCATTGTGATCGTGCTTCCCCCCTGCGTGATCTTCCGGTTTTCAAGCAGTGATTTTGCCGCGCGTACAAGCGCTCTGAAATCCACGCCTCTGTGCTGGTAAAAACGCTGATCCTCCATACAGACCACCGCATCGATCACGGGCTGCGGTATCTCGTCGCGCTTTAGATAGCAGGACGCTCCCTGGTCATTAAGCCTGGATATCACATTGCCGTCAGCCGCATACACAACGCTTGTGCGGTATCTCCGGAACGTCTCCTCCGTCGAATTCCGTACCAGACTGTCCGCTTCCTTGCGGATGCTGCTCACCTCTGAGGCATATCCGCCAAGGACATAGTAGCCCAGCCCGCCGAGCACCAGCAGGGAAAGGACAAACTGTACTTTGACAAATATCCAGAATCCCCGATATTTTTTCTTCTTTTTCTTTATCTAGATCTTCTAGTTCTTTTTTGATATTCAATTATTGCATTATCTAAATCTTCTTCATTAAAATCTGGCCAGTTTTTGCTTACAAATAAAAATTCTGAATATGCAATTTGCCAAGGCAAGAAATTGCTGGTTCTCATTTCTCCACTTGTTCTTATTACTAAGTCTGGGTCTGGCTGACCTGCAGTATATAATTTGCTTTCTAATAAATCTTCATTTATATCTTCTAAAGAAATTGTTTTATTTTCAACTTCTTTTGCAATTTCTTTTGCTGCTCTTACAATTTCTGCCCTTCCTCCATAATTTAATGCAATATTAAAATGAACACCGGTATTATCTTTTGTTCTTTCTATACATTCTTTTATTCTTTCCTGCATTTTCTCATTTAATGCGGTTGTATCTCCTAAAAATTGAATTTTTATATTTTCAGAATCTGCAACTTTGGCATAATGTTCTAAATAGTTTTGAAGTATTAACATTAGGCTCTTTACTTCTTCTTCTGCCCTTTTCCAATTTTCTGTTGAAAATGCATATACTGTAATATATTCAAGTCCTATTTCGTTTGCATGTCTTACAATTTTTTCTAGAACTTTTGCTCCTTCTTTATGACCAAAAGCTACTGGCATTCCCTTAGCTCTTGCCCAGCGTCTGTTTCCATCCATTATAATTGCTATATGCTTTGGTAGTTCTTCTTTTTTAAATTCCATTTATTTAAACCCCTTATTTATTTCTTGTTTCAATATATCTTGCTAAATTAGTTAAAAATTCGGCCTTTTCCCCAAATTCATCTAATTCTAAGATTGCTTCATTTGTAATTTGATGTAATATTTCTTTAGATTTTTCTAATCCATATTCAGATACATAAGTGCATTTTCCTTTTTCTTTATCATTTCCAACAGGTTTTCCAGTTATTTTTTCGTCTCCAATTTCAGATAAAATATCATCTTTTATTTGAAACGCTAAACCTATTTTTTCTGCATAGTTTGTTATTTTTTCAAGCTGACTTTCTGTTGCTCCACCTAAAATTGCTCCCATTCTTGCACATAGTCTTAAATATGCTCCAGTTTTGTTTTTATGAATATATTTAAGTTCCTCGTTCGAAATGTTTTTTCCTTCACATTCTGTATCTAAATATTCTCCCGCAAGCATTCTGTCTGTTGCTATTGAAAACTCTTTAAATATCTTAATTTTATTTTTTAATTCGTTTTCATTTTCTGTATTTAATAAATCACTACTTATTACAATATAAGCATAATTAAAAAGTCCATCTCCTGCTAGAATTGCAGTTGCTTCATTAAACTGTTTATGATTTGTTGGTTTTCCGTGTCTTAAATTATCATTATCAATACCTGGTAAATCATCATGTATTAGTGAAGCATTATGCACCATTTCTATGCTAATTGCATAAGGCATAGCTACTTCTAGATTTTCCTTAAATAATTTATATGTACTTAAAACTAAAGTTGGTCTTAGCCTTTTTCCTCCTGCCATTAAACTATATTCCATAGCATTATTTAAAATTCGTTCTGGACAATCTTGTTTTCTTAAATACTTTTCTAATTCGTTATTTACTTGTTCTTGGTATTTTTTTAATTCGGTTTTAAAATCCATATATTACATCCCTTTTACTTTTAACTATATTGAAAGTATTTCATTTTCCTTATTTGCTAATACTTTGTCTACTTCTTCTATTGCTTTATCTGTTAATTCTTGAATTTTATTTTCAGCTTGTTTTAGTTCGTCTTCTGTCATTTCTCCATCTTTTTGCTCTTTTTTAGCTTGATCAATTCCATCTCTTCTAGCATTTCTAACTGCAACTTTACAATCTTCTGCCATTTTTTTGATGTCTTTTACTAATTCTTTTCTTCTTTCTTCAGTTAATTCTGGAAAAGCAAGTCTTATTACTTTACCATCATTATTTGGATTGATTCCAATATCTGATGACAAAATTGCTTTTTCTATTTCTTTTAAAACTGATATATCCCATGGTTGAATTACTATCATTCTAGCTTCTGGAACTGATACTCCTGCTACTTGATTTATTGGTGTTGGTGTTCCATAGTAGTCTATTTTTACTTTATTTAATATTGCAGGATTTGCTCTTCCTGCTCTTACTTCTGCAAATTTTTCTCTTAAGTTATCAATTGATTTGTTCATTTTTTCTTTTATAATGTTATAGTCCATAATAATACCTTTCCTTTCTCCCCGCTTGGGACCATTGGGGTCGGTTCTTTTTGGTCCCTTTTAGAACATTATTTTACAGTTGTTCCTATTTTCTCACCTTTAACAGCTCTTACTATATTTTCTGGGTCTGCTATTCCAAATACTACAAGTGGAATATTGTTGTCTTTGCATAATGCTGTTGCTGTTGAGTCCATAACTTTTAAATCTTTATTTAATACTTCTTGATATGTTATTTCATCATATCTTTCAGCTGTTGGATCTAATTTTGGATCTGCTGAATATACTGCATCTATTGCTTTTCCAAGTAATATTGCATCTGCTTCTATTTCTGCAGCTCTTAATGCTGCTCCTGTATCTGTTGAAAAGAATGGATGTCCTGTACCACATGCAAATATAACTACTCTTCCCTTTCCTAAGTGTTTTGTTGCTTTTCTTTTTATAAATGGTTCTGCAATTTCTCTCATTTCTATTGCTGTTTGTACTCTTGTATGTATTCCTCTTGCTTCGATTGCATCTTGTAGAGCTAATGCATTCATTGCTGTTGCTAGCATTCCCATGTAGTCTGCTGTTGTTTTTTCCATTTGCTCTCCGTTTCTTCTTCCTCTCCAGAAGTTTCCTCCGCCTACTACTATTGCTACTTCTACTCCCATTTCTACTACTTCTTTTATTTTGTCACATATTTCTCCTACTACTTTTGTGTTTATTCCTGTTTTGTCTTCTCCTGCTAATGCTTCTCCACTTAGTTTTAATAGAACTCTTTTATATTTTGCTTCTGACATTTTTGGTTCTTCCTTTCTTTTTTTATTTCTTTGGGTATTTTATCATATTTGTTTGGAAACTACAATAGTTTTTTTGTTTTGATTGGGATATTGTGTAAAAAATAAGAAAACAGCTGTGTTTTTTGCTGTTTTCTTCTTCTTCAAAATAAAATTTATTACCTTAATATAATACTACTCTGAAACCTACACTAGGATAACTCTTTTCTAGTTCGTCTATATTTCTATAATTAGCTACCATAGTATTGCCCGGATGAGCAAAACTTCCTCCTCTCATAACGTTATTCCATGAATTTTCGTCAGAAGTTCTTTCTAAAGTTATTTCCCACATATTTCCAGCTAAATCGTATATATTCATTTCAGAAAATTCATCAGAAGCTCCCGTTGTTAGAATTACTTCTGAAATTTCTTCTTTTTTATATGGACAAGGTCTAAATTCAATAGAATACTTAGCATTTGAATTTATAACATTCCATTTATTGTCACTATAATTTCCAATATTTACACTATTTGTATTTAAAGTATATATTATATTTTCCCTTACTTTTTCTTTATCTGTATCTTTTGAATTTTTTACCGTTTTTTCTTCTATAAATTTTAATATCAAATCCCATTGTACACCAAACATTAGACTACTTGTACAATTTCCCGACTCAATATTCGATGCCATTTTTTGTGCTTGTGCTCGTCTTATCCAATTATATGGATATACATTTGCTTTTATTACTGGCTTTTGCGTTGTTTTATACAATTCATATCTATCAGATCCATTTCTAATTTCTTCATTTGTTTCATATCCAACTTCATATCTTCCAACCCAAAACCCCTTATTCTGATATATACTCTTTAACATCTTATTTTTTAAATCATTATATTCTTTTTCATCTTTAAACCATCCCTCTGTACTGTCTGGATAATATTCATCTTTATAACTTGTCCCATTTCTATAATCACTCGTATATGTATGTAAATCATCCTCTATTTTTCCATATTCTTCATCTGTAAAAGCAGTTATACTTAATCCTGCTGTTTGATATACTTCATCTGCTTTAGGCACTTCCACCCATACATATTCATTTCCATATCCATCAGTTATGACTAACCCATCATCAATTGAATCTTCCCCTTCAATTTTTGTTGGAGCAAATCCTTCTGGTAATGTAACTCCTTTATAAGTAGTTTTTTCTGTGCTCATTAGTGCCTCTGCTTGTGCTAATTTTCTTTGTTCATCTTTATTTGCTGTATCTGTTTTCTCCTTTGCCTCACTTGCTCTATTCAAAATCCCATTTTGCCCTGTAAGCATACTTACACTAATTCCGTGCCAAAATTAAAAGTACAATTATCGTTACAACCAAAGCTATCAAAGTAATTCCTTTATTTTCATTAAAATTAACTCTCACTTTCTTCTCCTCCGTTTTCAACAAAATTCATAATTTGAATTTATATATATTCAAAACATATATTACATCCTGTATTTTTATTTAATCACATTTTGTGTACTTTTTCAATCGCATTATACAAAATGTTATAATTCTGTAAAAAATGTCACACAAATGTAATATTTACATAATGAACCTGTAATATAACTAAATTATTTATTATAAAATTTAATAGAAAATTTAATTTTATTAATAATCGAGGTAAAAAATATGAAAGTAAAAACACTAAACGGAAATCTAAATATTATAGGAAGAAATTTAAGAAAATATCGAAAGAGTCAAAAAATTTCGCAACCAGAATTATGTAAAAGGCTTGATTTGCTTGGAGTTACAATGTATATTTGTGACATTTATGAAATAGAATATGGCAAAAAAACTGTAAAAGATTTTGAAGCACTTGCTTTTTGTAAAGTTTTAAATATTACACTTGATGACCTTTATTCAGATACAGATCAATATTATGAAGCATAAAAAAATAAACAATTTGCTTTTTAGGCAAGTTGTTTATTTTTTATTTTTAGTACATTCCATCCATTCCTGCACCCATTCCATTATCTGAATGTCCGCAATCACATTTCTTTTCAGGTGCATCTGTAACTAAACTTTCTGTTGTAAGTACCATAGAAGCAATAGAAGCTGCATTTTGTAAAGCACTTCTTGTAACCTTAGTTGGGTCAACAATTCCTGCTTTTTTCATATCTACATATTGTTCGTTCCTTGCATCAAATCCGAAACCTATATCTGCTTTTTTTACATTTTCTAGAATAACTGCTGGCTCTAATCCTGCATTTCTAGCTATTTGTTTTAATGGTTCTTCTAATGCTTTTAGAACAATTTTTGCTCCTAATTTTTCACTTTCTGGCATACTATCAACTGCTTTTTCAACTGTTGGAATAACATTTATTAAAGCTGTTCCTCCACCTGCTACTATTCCTTCTTCAACTGCTGCTCTTGTTGCAGATAAAGCATCTTCTATTCTTAATTTTTTGTCTTTCATTTCAACTTCTGTTGCTGCTCCAACTCCAATTACTGCAACTCCTCCAGCTATTTTTGCTAAACGTTCTTGTAGATTTTCTTTGTCAAATGAGCTTTTTGTTTCTTCTATTTGAGCTTTTATTTGTTTCACTCTTTCTTGAATTTTTGCTTTATCTCCTGCACCATCTACAATTATTGTATTTTCTTTTTGAACTTTAACTTGTTTTGCTCTACCTAATTGTTCGATTGTTGTATCTTTTAATTCTAGTCCTAATTCAGATGTTATAACTTCTCCACCTGTTAGAATTGCAATATCTTCTAGCATTGCTTTTCTCTTATCTCCAAATCCAGGTGCTTTAACTGCTACTACATTTAATACACCTCTTAATTTGTTAAGTACAAGTGTTGATAATGCTTCTTGTTCAACGTCATCACATATTATTAATAGTTTTCCAGATTGTTGCATTAAGTTTTCTAGTAATGGTAATATTTCTTGAATATTACTTATTTTTTTATCTGTTATTAATACATAAGGATTATCTAAAACTGCTTCCATTTTTTCTGTATCTGTTACCATATATGGAGATACATATCCTTTATCAAATTGCATTCCTTCAACTACATTTAGTTCTGTATTTGATGTTTTTGATTCTTCTATTGTTATAACTCCATCTTTAGATACTTTTTCCATAGCATCTGCTATTAAGTTTCCAACTTCTTCGTTATCTGCTGATATGCTTGCAACCCTTGCAATTCCGTCTTTTCCTTCTACTTCTGAACTAATCTTTTTTAGTTCTTTAACAGCTACATCAACAGCTTTGTCCATTCCTCTTTTAACTGCCATTGGGTCTGCACCTGCTGCTACATTTTTAACTCCTTCTTTTATCATACTTTGAGCTAAAACTGTTGCTGTTGTTGTTCCATCTCCTGCAACATCGTTTGTTTTTGTTGATACTTCTTTTACTAAACGTGCTCCCATATTTTCAAATTTATCTTCTAGTTCTATTTCTTTTGCTATTGTTACACCATCATTTGTTATTAATGGAGCTCCATAACTTTTATCTAATACTACATTTCTTCCTTTTGGTCCAAGTGTTACTTTTACTGTATCTGCTAATTTGTTAACACCTTCTAATAAACTTTTTCTAGCATCTTCGCCAAATTTTATTACTTTTGCCATTTTTATCACTTTCCTTGTTTTTATTTAGGTTTTTATAGGATACCTATAAACCTTTTTATTAATCAACTATTGCTAATATGTCGTCTTGTTTTACTATTATGTAGTCTTGACCTTCATATTTTACTTCTGTTCCTGCATATTTGCTTACATATACGTTGTCACCTTTTTTTACATACATTTCTTGTATTTTTCCGTCTACCTTTTCTCCTGGTCCAACTTCTACAACTTCTGCTATTTGTGGTTTTTCTTTACTTCCTGTTGTTAGAATTATTCCACTTTTTGTTGTTTCTTCTGCTTCTTTCATTTTGATTAATACTCTATCACCTAATGGTTTTATCATATATATCCTTCCTTTCTTTTTTAGCACTCTTTCTTTTAGACTGCTAATAATATATACCTTATTTTAGCAAATGTCAATAGGTATTTGCTAAAAAATTTTTATTTTTCATCGACACCGTTCGACAAAGGGTTGGGGTTTTTTGTTGTATAATAATAGTAATTTTCACATGAAAGGAGGTGAAAATTGTGAATTCAAAAAAGCGAAAGAAAAAAAGTAAGCGTAACTTTTCAAAAATTATACATAAATTAGTAAAAGCAATAAAATTTATTTTTGATTTCTTACAATTGCTAAAATCTTTAATAGATTTTTTCTATTAAAAGAAAAACGGTATCTCCGACAAGATACCGTTTTTTTAGGGGCTTTGCCCCATTTGATTTTCATCTGAAATTTGGTTAAATTGTGAACTCAAAATTTATACTTCTATTATACTAAAAATAAAAATTTTTGCAATACTTTTTTCAAATCTTTTTCAAAAATCGTTTGACAAAATTCGACAAACTACATTCTTGTAAAAAACAATCCAATAACAATTATTCCAATAATTACTCTATAAATAGCAAAAACCTTAAAGCTACCTTTTTTCAAATAATCAAGCAAAAACTTGATAATTAAAACACCAACAATAAAACTTGCAATTACCCCAACTAAGAAAGGCAATCCAAAAGTAAAGTTTGTCAAATCAAACACAACTGCTGCAAATGTAATTGGTGCTGCTAACATAAATGAATATTTAGCAGCTGATTCTCTATCAATATTTAAGGCTCTTGCAACTGTCATTGTAATTCCAGAACGTGAAACTCCTGGAAAAGCTGCAGCAAAAGCTTGTGATAAACCAATTAGCATAGATTGTTTAAAAGTTATTTTTTCATATTTTACATTTGATTTTGCATTTTTATCTACAACATATAAAATTATACCCATTACAATTAATGTTATAGCAATTATAAGCATTTCTACATTTAAGTTGTCACCTATAATTTTTTCTGATATTTTATCTAATATTAAACTTAATATTCCTGCTGGAATTGTTGCAAAAACTATGTACCAGAACATTCTTCCATCTGTTGTTCTTTTTTTGTGAACTACTTGGTTATAACCACCTTTTATTAATTTTATCCAATCTTTGTAAAAGAATAATATTATTGCCAAAAGTGTTCCTAAGTGAAGTGCAACATCAAACGAATCTGATATCGTTTCCCATCCAAACACCCATGGAAATAAGTTTAAATGTGCCGAACTTGACACTGGTAAAAATTCAGTTAATCCTTGAACTATACCTAAAATTAATGCATGTATTATATCTGTCATTTTTTCTACTCCTTTTTTATTTCATTTTATTCCGTATAATCTACATTATACTGTTCTCCACTAATTTCTCCTAAAGAATAGTATATTTTTTCATCTTTTTCTATTCCATCAACTAAAATTACGCATCTTGTAGTTAGATTTATCATAAAATCATAATCAATTCCTTCAATATCTAAATCATTTTTTATAATTTCTTTACTAAAATACTTAAAATCCGCTATTTTCCCAATATCAGAACCATTTAGATTATTATCTTTAGCTGAATTATACGCTGTAAAACATTGTATTTCTTTTCCACTAGATGATAAGAGTAGTCCTTTATTCCACTCTGTTTTGTCACCATCTTTCTGATTTTCATACCAGCTATTTACCTCTGATTGCATTACTTTCATTTGATGAACAGCATTATAATATCTAGATTCTTTAGCTGTTGAAATTCCACTATAAGTTGTAATTGAGGCTAAAATCATTAGAACTATTACAGTAACAACTAATGATATCATTGTTATACCTTTGTTTTGTTTTAGCATAATTACCTCCTTACCCATTAAGCATTTTTTCTAATACTAATATAAACATAGCATGACTCCAACCAAGACCTATTACCCAATTTGCAGATAGTGTATTATTATCTACTTGTTCTCCAATAAAGTTTAATTTACTAACAGTTTTTACTACAAAATCAAATGTTTCTTTTGCTTTAGTTTTTTCACCTTTTTCTAAGTAATACAATGTCATCCACATATTAGCAATTGGCCAAGGGTTTCCATTCATATAATGGTCTCCTTCAAATCTTTGGAATCCGCCTGTATATGTACGTAAACTTAAGTTTATTCTTTCTATTGTATTTAGCACGTTTTTTTCTTTGGGTGTAAATACATTAAATGGTGTAACTGTACCTACTATACTTATATCCATTTTTCTATCTTCTGGATTTCTTACATAAGATTTTCTTTCTTCATCATACATATTTTCATTTATGTATTTTTTTATTTCTACTAAAAGCTTTTCAATTTCTAATTTTGATTTTTGTACTTTTTCGTCTTTTAATCTATTGTTTTCAAAATCAGATACATTTTTTCCAAGTGCTTTATATATTCTTAGCATTGCTTCAAATGATGCATATATACAAGAAAGTGAATATAAATGTATTCCCTCACACATTTCCCATAAATCATAACTTACGTGATATTTATTTGTTTTTTCAATTATATCTTTTACATATCTTTTTAGAAAATCCACTGCTTTTTCACACATTTGTAAGGTTTCTTTTAGAAATTTTTCATCTTTTGTATATTGGTAGTGTGAATATACTCCATAAACTACACTTGCAGTTTCATCAACTTGGTATCCCCAGCAAGGAGCTAATTTTCCATCTGAGAAAAATCTTTGTTCCCACATTCCATTTTTGCTTTGTGTTTGCTTACAAAATACTTTATAAAATTTGTCTACTTCTGCACTCATTCCTAATATATCCATTGCCCTTGTAATAAATACTGCATCTCTTGGCCAAGTATATGCATATCTTCCACATTTAGTAAAGTTTTCGTCAATTTCAGCTGATGCTATTATTCCTCCTGTTTCCGAGTTGGTTAGCAATGGGAATAATAATATACTTCTATAATATATATCTGCTAATTTTTCTTCATAGCTATTTTTAGGCTCTTTCATATTTAATTTATCGTGTGATTTTACATATTTTCTCCAATATGCTTTTGTTTTTGTGTATTCAGAATTAAAATCTATTCTTCTTATTCTTTCTATTTCTGCCTCAAAATCAGCCATAATTTTTGGTTGAGGCTCTAATAAAACACATATATCAATTTGCTTTTTTTCTCCTGGTTTTATTATTTCCATATCATAAGAAACAGAAGATTCATTAGACATTCCTATATAGTCTTTATCCCAAATTTCACCTGATTTTATGGTATTAAAGCTTCCGTGAATTTGATGTGATAATGTTTTTTGTTCTTTACTAAATGTTGATATCATAAAATCGTGTGCATATTGTACCATTCCATTATCGATTTCTGTACATCCTACAAAATTATTTGTATCTGATAATATTCCTTGATGTATTAAAAATTTAATGTTTAAATCTATTGAGTTTTCATTTATTAATGTGTATCTTCTTACTAATACATTTTCTTTTACAGGTATAAAATCTGTTTGTAAAATTTTTAATTCAAAATAGGTATTTGTAATTTCTGTATTTAATATATTTGTATCTACATCGTAATATTGTTTGTATATATTGTTTATGTCATCGTGTAAATATATTAAATCTGAATCATTTATTTTTACTCCAATATGACTAAAGTCTATATATTGTCTTATGCTTCTTCCTGGGAAATATAGTCTTTGTAGTTCTCCTTTTCCTGTAAATGTTGCTAGTACATTTTTGTTTCCTATTATTGCTTCATTTAAGTATTTTTCCATTCTTTTGTTTATCCTACCCTTCTATAATTTTCAATATACTCTGCTCTAAATCTTTCATCTTTTCTTTAATTCTAAACATATCCTCATCTTTCAAGTCCTTATTATCCAAATCCTCTTGAACAGAAGCTTTCATATCATCAATTTGAGATTGTAATCTAGAAAGTCTTTGAACAATTTCGGCCTTAATAGTCTTAGGTTTATGAGTCTTAATAGTTGATACCAATTCTGGCATTTCTTTAACATCGTAAGTTTCTCCATAACTTGGTATTGTAACTGGAATTTTAGCCTCATCTACTAATTTTTCCTTTAAGGCTTCTTCAGAATCTTCCTCACCATGTATTAAAAATATATGTTTAGGTTTTTGACCATTAAATGAATATACAAAATTCATAAGTCCTTCTTGGTCTGCGTGTCCTGAATATCCTTCTATATATTCAATTCTGGCATTTACCGCAATTTCTTCGCCAAATATTTTTACCCTTTTGGCTCCATTTACTATGCTATATCCAAGTGTACCTGGTGCTTGGTATCCTACAAAAAGAATTGTATTTTTAGGATTCCATAAATTATGTTTTAAATGATGTTTTATTCTACCAACATCACACATACCACTTGCTGATATTATAATTGATGGAATAATATTTTCGTTTAATGCTCTTGATTCATCTGCAGTTGTTGTAAAATGAAGTCCAGGAAATTCTAGTGGATTATCGCCTTTTTCAATTTCTGCTTTTGTTTCATCATCAAATAAATCCATATTTTCTCTAAAAACCTCTGTTGCAGAAATAGCAAGTGGGCTATCTACATATACAGGTGTTTTCATAAGAGTTTTATATTCTCTTATAAATTCCTCATCTTCAGTATTTTCTTTTATTTTATTTAATTCATATAAAATTTCTTGTGTTCGTCCTACCGCGAATGATGGTATTACTACATTTCCACCTATGCTTAAGGTTTCAGCTACAATCTTAAGGAACATTTCTGCTTTTTCGTCATTTCTTATATGAAGGCGATTTCCATAAGTAGATTCCATTACAAGATAATCTGTTTCACTTATCATTGTTGGTTCATTAAGTAATGGTATATCATTATTTCCTATATCACCAGAAAATACAGTCTTTGTTATTTTTCCATCTTCTTCTACCCAAACTTCTATAATACTTGAACCTAGCATGTGTCCAGCATCATTAAATCTTACTTTTATTTCTGGTGTTATTTCTAGGATAACTCCATAATTTACTTCTTTAAAAATTTCCAAACATCTTGCTGCATCTTCTGCTGTATACATTGGAGGAAGTGCCTTTTCTCCTCTTCTTTCCCTTTTTCTATTTTTCCATTCAATTTCCATTTCTTGAATATGTCCACTGTCTGGCAACATTAAACTACATAAATCACATGTTGCTTTATGTGCATATACTGGATTTCTATATCCTTCATTATATAGTTTTGGTATTCTTCCAGAATGGTCAATATGTGCGTGTGTTAATAGCATAAAATCAATCTCATTTACATTAAAGTCAAATGGTGCTTGATTATCAAACTCATCTTCTGCTGCTCCTTGGTACATTCCACAGTCTACTAAGAATTTTTTTCCTGCTGCTTCTACTAAATAATTTGAACCTGTAACAGTTTTTGCAGCTCCTAAAAATGTAATTTTCATAAAATATCTTCTCCCTTATATAAATAATTTTGTTTTTTTATTTAATTTTATCTTTAGATCCTTTTTTTCGATGTCTTTTAATTTGATTTTACTATCTTCAATTTCTTCATCATATACTGTAATATAAAATTTTTCTTCTTCCTTGGTTGGTTTTAAATTTATATTTCCCAACTCTATAATTTTAGATAAAAATAAATTTTCTGTAATACTATAATTTTTTTCATTATCTTTTGATATTTGATTAATTATTTTTAATTCTTCCGATTTATCAATCAATTCTTTCATTAATTTTTTTAAATATTTTTTTAATTCTTTTGTTTGATAAATATTTTTCTCATTAGTTATTGGTAAATTAACGTAATATCTAAATATATATATATATTCAATAAGCTCTGCTTTTTCCTTTATTTTTGAAATATCTAAATACATACATTTTATAATTTGTTTTTGTAAATTAATAAGTTCTTTTTGGAAATTAAAGTCCTCAATATCTTTAAAATATTCATACTTTTTCTCTATGTTTTTCTTCAATTCCAAGAAATTTTTAGGCATCATTATTTTATTATAATTTTCTATTTCTAAAAGTAAGTTTTCTCTTTCTTTTTTCAAATTATTTTTCAAAACTCTAATACTAAAAATTTTCTTTTCTAATGGCAATTTATCATTTCTTTTTTCATATTCTTCGATTAAAAGATTTTTATCATTTATTATTTTATCTAGTTCTCTTATTTCCTTTTCCTTTTGTTTTTTATTTTTTGATATTTCCTCTAAATACTGTGTTTTATTGCTAATCTTATCTTTCTCGTTTTCTATTTCTTTTGATTTTTCTATAATTCTATTTTTAAAATCCTCATGATATGTCGCCTTTAATTTTAGTGATATTCTTATTAAATTTTTTATTATACTATTTTTTTCGCGTTTGCCATACCTACTTTCTACTTTGCCTTGGAATAAATCAAAATAGTCAACTAGTGGTTCATAATTGTTTACCCATTTATCTACAAATTTATTATCATACAGAAAAATCATATTTTGATATAATAAATTGTAGTTTAAATCTTCTATATCTTTAGTAATTATATTCCAAGAAAATCCGTTAAAGTCCCTTAATGGTTCAACAATATTTATATTGTTTCCAATATTTAGCATATCTGAAAGTGCTTCTTCAATACTTTCATCTATATATTTAACAACCATATTTCTTTTTTGAATTTTAGCTAATCCATATAAAATTTTGGTTTCTATTGGCAAACATTTTATTTCTTGATTTTCACTATCTACAAATTCTTTTTCTTTGCTGTTTATTGGTATAAATGTTATTTTTTTGCAATCTTTATCTACTATGTTTATTAGTTTTTCTATATATTCCTTTTTTTCGAATGTTTCCCTTTTTACATTTTTGTAATCTTTATAACCATTTTCTATTTTATAGAACATACTAAGTAATGTGTTTTTTACTTCTTCTGAGAAGTCTTTTTTGCTTAGTACTTCTTCTAGTTTGTTGTTATAGTCTTTTTTTACAAACTTTGTTAAAAAATTGCTTTTCTTTTGCAAAGTTCTCTACCTCTTTTCTGGCACATTGGGACCATTGGGGTCGGTTCTTTTTGGTCCTATTTTTTAATATTAAAATAATTTTACCAAAATGGGACCAAAAAGAACCGACCCCAATGGTCCCACCAGCCAAAAGTTACTCTTCTACCTTGCTTCCCATCTTCATTTCAGCAAGTTTTTCTAAAGTCCACAATACCTCTCTTGGCTTACTACCTTGGTATCCTGATATTACGCCTCTTTCCTCCATTTGGTCAATTATTCTTCCAGCTCTTGCATATCCAACTTTGAACTTTCTTTGTATAAATGATGTTGAAGCTTGTCCTGTTTCTACAACTGTATCTATAGCATCTTGTAAGAATGGGTCTGTATCATCCTCAGCTGCTTGTTCTGCTGATAGATTTTTAATTTGCTCTTCTTTTCCGCCATTTTCTATGGTGTCTAATATGTCCTCACTATAAACTGCTGTTCCATTTGATTTTACGAAATTGACAATTTGCTCAACTTCTTCGTCTGATACAAATGCCCCTTGTACTCTTGTTGGTTTTGATGCTCCTGATGGAAAATATAGCATATCTCCTTTTCCTAAAAGTTTTTCTGCTCCAACTTGGTCCAAAATTGTTCTTGAATCTACTTGTGATGATACTGCAAATGCTATTCTTGATGGTACATTTGCTTTAATTAGACCTGTGATTACATCTACTGATGGTCTTTGCGTTGCAATTACTAAGTGCATTCCTGCAGCTCTTGCTTTTTGTGCTAATCTACAAATTGACTCTTCTACTTCTTTTGCAGCTACCATCATTAAGTCTGCCAACTCGTCTATTATTATTACTATTTGTGGTAATTTTCCTGCTCCTTCGTGTTCTGCAGCTTTATTGTATCCAACTAAGTCTCTTACTCCTTTTTCTGCAAATAAATTGTAACGATTGTCCATTTCTTGTACAGCCCAAGCTAAAGCTCCTGCTGCTTTTTTAGGGTCTGTAACTACTGGTATTAATAGATGTGGTATTCCATTATATACCGAAAGTTCAACAACTTTTGGGTCTACCATTACAAGTTTTACCTCACTTGGTTTACTATTATATATTATACTTGTTATTATTGTATTTATACAAACTGATTTACCAGATCCTGTTGAGCCTGCAATTAATACGTGTGGCATTTTAGCAATATTTGCAATAACGCTTGATCCTGCTACATCTTTTCCAAGTGCTACACTTAGTTTTGAGTCATTATTTTTAAATGCCTCACTTTCTATTACTTCTCTAAGTCCAACCATTTCTTTTTGTTTATTTGGAACTTCTATTCCAACTGCTTGCTTTCCAGGAATTGGTGCTTCTATTCTTATTGTTTCTGCAGCTAGGTTAAGTGCTATATCGTCTGCTAAGTTTGCAATTTTACTTACTCTTACACCTTCAGCTGGTTTTAGTTCATATCTTGTAATCGCTGGTCCTACTGTTACATTTTCTACCTTTGCTGATACCCCAAAACTATATAGAGTTTTTTGAAGTCTTGCGGCTGTATCTGTAAGCGATTTTGTTCCTCCTTTTAGTGACGCTTTTTCCATTTTGCTTAAGATATCTATTGGAGGATATACATAATTGTCCTCTTCTATTGATATTGTATGCTCTAATTGTAATACTTGTTTTGTTTTATCTTGTTTTTCCTCTTCTTTTTGAACAAATAGATTTGCTTGTACAGGTTTACCTTCTTCTAGTATTTCACCTGTTTCCTCATCAATTCTCATTATACTGCTTGCAGTTTTTGTAACACTTTCCTTCTTTGCACCTTTTGATTTTTTAAGTAATCCTTTTAAGCCTTTTCTTTCTGTTTCTCCTTCATCCTCAACTACTCTACCATTTAGGTTTATTTTTATTTGTTCAGGCTCGATTTTTTGATTTTGAACATCTTGTATTGCTGCTATTTCTTTATTATGCATTTTGTATTCTTGCTCTTCTTTTTGTTTTTGCTTTCTCTCAGCCATCATTTCTTTTCGATGTTGTTCTAATTGTTCTTCTCTTCTTTGTTTTCTTTCTGCTTTTTCAATTTTCTTTTCTTCTTTTCTTTCTATATATTCTTCTACTTTTTGACTTATATATTCAGATATATCTATTCCACATACAAATGCAAATAACATTACAGATACACCAACACTTAATACAACTGCTCCTAGGTTGCCTAGCATTTTTACTAAAAATATTGCAGCTAAAGTTCCTATTGCTCCTCCACCTTTATTTGTAACTCCAAGTGCATAGGCCTTCTTTAAGTTTTGCGAAATATCTCCAGAGGTTTCGATATTTCCTGCTGATATTTCATAAACACTCATTATTATTGCTATACATATAAGCATAACTGCATATTGTACCAATTTTCTTGTTACATAATCTTCTTCATCTTTGCAGGCCATTTTTATTGCTATTGCAAATGTTCCTATAGGAAGTACATATCTTAATACTCCCATTAATCCACCTAATACTTCATTTAAGGTCTGTCCTAAGGTTCCTGAATTTGTGTATAATAATACTGCAAGTAGAACACTAAAAATTATTGTTCCTATTATATTTAAGTTTAAATCTTGACTATTGCTTGATTTCTTTGATTTTCTTCTTTTTCCAGATGTACTTTTTCTTTTTGCTTTTGCCATTGTTCCTATCCTTCCCTTCTTTTTGATTTGTATTTTATCTATATTTTTCCTTAATTTTATTTACATTTTTACAAGTTACATTGTATCAAAAGAAAAAAAAAATAGCAACAAATTTTTGCTATTTTTTCTTATTTATTGTAATTCTTTTCTACTATTTTGAACTGTTTTTATTGTGTCCTCTAATGATATTTGCATTAAGTTCAAAGCTTGTGACATATTCTTTTCTAGGTTTTGTAATGTATCAGATAGTACTTTTTCTGTATTTTGTAATAGATTATCAGCATATTCTTTTGTTCCATTTGTAATTTCTCTAGACATTTCATTTGCTGTTTCTATTATTTCATTTTTTTGGTCATAAGCTTTTCTTGTAATTTCGTGTTCATCTATCATAGATATAATTCTGCTTTCAGCTTCTTTTACAACACCATCTGCTTCTTTTTGTGCTTCTAACAAAATACGTTGTCTTTCTTCTTTTATCCATTTAGCTTGTTTTAATTCGTCTGGTAATTTTAGTCTGATTTCTTGGATAATTTCAACAATTTCATCTTTATCTACTACCGCTTTGTTAGTAAATGGTACTTTTTTACTTTTTTCTAGTATATCTTCTAGGGTTTCTAACAATGTGAATATCTCCATTAACTTATTCTTCCTTTCCGTTCATTTTCTTTAAGAATAAAACATATGCTCTTCCATATTTTCTTTTATCTACTATTTCTATTCCTTTAAATTCTTCTATTTGTTTTGTTATTCTTTCTTCTTCATCTGTTTCTGCAATTATTAATGTTTCTTCTGTTAAAACTTCTGTCTCAATTAATTCTTTTATTGCTGTTTTTATAAAATCGGTTTTATAAGGTGGGTCTAGATATACTATGTCAAATTTTATTTTTTTTATTTCTTTTATTGCTTTTATAAAATCCATATTTAAAAGTTTTACTTTTTCTTCTAGATGTGTTTTTTCTATGTTTTTTTCTATTATTTTACAAGCATCTTTTGATTTGTCACATAAATATACCTTTTTTGCTCCTCTACTTGCAAATTCCAGTCCTATTGCCCCACTTCCAGAAAACAAGTCTAAAACTGTGCTATCTATTGCTTTATCATAAATTATATTAAATAATGATTCTTTTACTCTATCTAATGTTGGTCTTGTTTCCAACCCTTCTAAAGTATATAATTTTGTTCCTTTTGCTGTTCCACTAATAATTCTCATAAAGACCTCTTCTTAAAAGAAAATTTTGATAAATTTTCATACTACTATTCTATATTTTTTTTGGCTAAAGTCAATACAATTCACAAAAATGTAATATAATATTAATATTCCTGTAATATTACAATAATGTTACAAAAAATATTTTTAACTATTTTTTTCTCCAGATATCTTTTTTGTTATTGCTTTTAATGCCTTTTCTCTAGGCAAAATTACTGTATGTTCACACCCTTTGCACTTTAGTTTAAAATCGACACCAACTCTTGTTATCTCCCAAATTTTGCTTCCACAAGGATGTTGCTTTTTTGTTCTTACAATATCTCCAACATTATATTCCATATTTTTTCGCCCTTTCTTTGCTAAAAAAAGCTAATTTATTGTAAAATTAGCTTTTTAAAATTTATTTTTTAGCTTTTTCAAATCTTTTTTGCATACTTGTTTTTCCAAGAACTGCCATAATTTCGTACATATCTGGTGTATTTGTTCTACCAGTTAAAGCAATTCTTAAAACTGTACTTACATCTCCAACGTGAGCTTTATACATTCCTGGGTTTGCTTTAAATTCTTTTACTTCTTCTGCATATCCCATTTCTCCTGCTAGTTCTTTTATTTTGTTAAACCAAGTTTGTTTGTCATCTTCTGGATTATAATATTTTTCTATATATAAATCTAGAATTTTGTTTATATCATTTTGATTATTTATAACTTGATATGGATATTCTTGTTCTTCATTTAAGAATTTGTCGTCATACATATAAATTATGTTTTCTTTTACATCTGACCATTTTGCAATATCTTTACGTGGCTTTGTGTTTCCTCTTTCTATTCCTAAAACTTTTAAAGAATATTCTTTATCTTCTAACATTTTAGATAATTCTTCATCATGTCTGTTTGCCCAATCTAAAGCTTTTTCGTAAACTTCTTCTGCTGTCATTTTTGATATTACAATTTTTGATACATCTTGTAATTTTACCATATCAAATAAAGCTCCACTAACACTCATTTTGTTTAATTTAAAGTCAAATTCTTCTATTGATGCATCTTTATTTTGCCTTCTCCAATTTTCGAATGTAGAGTTTGCTATATTTAATAAATATTCTTTTACTGCTAAGCTTGGTATTCCTAATTCCTCATAATAGCTTACCGCAGCTTCTGGATCTTTACGTTTGCTTAATTTTCTCTTATTTCCATTATCATTTTTCATAATAGGTGAAATATGAGCATATTTAGGTGCTTTAAATCCTAATTCTTGGAATAATTGTAAATGTAGTGGCACTGATGATAGCCATTCGTCACTTCTTATTACGTGAGTTGTATGCATTAAGTGGTCATCTACTGCATGTGCAAAGTGGTATGTTGGTAATCCATCTGATTTAATAATTACAACATCTTGGTCGTTTTCTGGAAAGTCTACATTTCCTTTTATTAAATCTTTATGTTTTATTTTTCTATCTTCTCTACCAGGTGACTTAAATCTGATAATATATGGAACACCGGCATTTATTTTTTCTGCCATTTCGTCTAAAGATAAATTTCTATATTTTGCCCATACTCCATAATATCCTGTTCTTACTTTTGCTGCTTCCTGTTTTGCTCTCATTTCCTCTAATTCTTCTGCCGTTGCAAAACATGGATATGCCTTTCCAAGTTCTAACAAATATTTTGCATAACTTTGATATATATCTTTTCTTAAAGATTGTTTGTATGGTCCATAGTTTCCTATTTCTTCTGTATCTGATATCATTCCTTCATCTGGTCCCATATCAAAATCTTTTAAAGAGTTTACAATTCCTGTAACTCCGTTTTCTACTTCTCTTTTTTGGTCCGTATCCTCAACTCTTAAGAAAAATACTCCATTTGTTTTTTTGGCAACTGTTCTTGCAACTAGTGCTTGGTATAGTCCTCCTATATGTACGAATCCTGTTGGACTTGGTGCAAATCTTGTAACTACAGCTCCTTCTTCTAGGTTTCTTTCTGGATATTTTTCTTCATAATATTTTATTTCTTTCACGTTTGGAAATATTAAATCTGCTAGTTCTTTGTATGTCATTTTCTATCGCTCCTTTTCTCTCTTTTAAATATTTTCTATTTTACTATATTTTGATTGAAAAATCAATATTTGGAGAAGTTTTAATGAAAATAAAATTTGAAAGTGAAATGAAAAAGTAAATTCTATTTATAAAATTTCACACATCAGTATTGACAAACTCAAACTCAAAAAAAGTGATAATATTGTCTATAATATTACCACTTTTCGGCCACCTACCTATTCTTATTTTTACATTATAAAACTAGTATTCTATTATTCTAGTTCTTCGCCTTCAGAGTTCAAAGCTACTTCCATAGTCCAACGCGAAAGCCAAGGTGGCCTAAGTACTCACTGGTAGTGAGGTCGTAGCGGTAATTGGCTGGATTGACCGAACCATGGCTACTGTAGTCACCTCCCCTGTTAACACACGGAATGCTAGTATTGTGGAACTCTAATGTCCATTCCAATACATTTCCAGCTATATCATATATATTTTGTAAATTTGTTGCCTCTGTTGCTCCTGTTGTTAATAATATTCCGTTTTCCTTTGAACTTTGTTCTTTCTTTTGGCTTCCTGTTACTAATGTTGGTTTTTCTTCACTATTATAAGCCTTCCAATCAGATAACTCATTATATTTTGCAAATTTCCCTCTATTTAATGTAAATTCTGAATTATAATAATTTCCTATTTTTTTACTATTTGACGTTAATTTATCTTTTATATCTGCTCTTACTGTATCCTTATTTGCTTCTTCGGCTAATTCTACAGTCTTTTCCTCAATATATTTTAATGTTAAATCCCATTGTATTCCAAATATTAAACTACTTGTACATCCATTATAATTCATTCTTGTTGCTAGTTCTTGTGCTTCATCTCTTTTCACATAATTATATGGAATCTTATTTTGTTTTACTACTGCTTTGTCACTTGCTGATATTTCTGTATACAATGTTCTTGGATTTTTTCCTTCTTCTAATCCTGCTTCATATCTTCCTATCCAAAATCCTCCATTTGTATACACACTTTTTAACATAGCTTTATATTGTACTGTAAAATTTGAATTTGTATCACTGTGACTAGAATTTGCATAATCAGCTGTATATACCTTTAAGCAAGCTTCTATATTTGTGTAATCCTCACTATTACTTGGTTTTTTTGCTCCATTATTATTATAAGTTGTATTATCATATATTGTTCTAGGCACTTCTACCCAAACATATTCATTATCATTACTATCTTTTATTACTAATCCCGTACTCAAATCCCCTTCTTTATAAGAAAAGGTACTATTTGGAAAATAAGGCTTCGTTTCCGCTCTTGATGGCAAACTTCCTGTATATTGAGCTATTATATCTTCATATCCTTGTAATGTTTTTTCTTCATCTTCTTGTGCTACTCCTGTTTTTTCCTTTGCTTCTGCTGCCCTATTTAGTATTCCATTTTGTCCTGTTAACATTGCTATACTTATTCCTGCTAAAATCAATACATCAAAATTTGCCATTTTTTCTTTTGGTTGATATATCTGGTTTTCGTTGATATTTCAAGGCTTAAGCTCTCTTATAAGTTTTTTTACGTTTAACTAAAATTTTAGTGGTTAATAACAATTTAATAACAATTGCATATTCTATTTATTATTAAATCCGAATGTAATTCCTTTCTTATATACCTTCAAAAATATTTTTCTAAATAATACTACAACAATTCTTTCTCTCCAATTCAATTCCTTGACTATTTCTTTTACAATGTTATTTTCCATACAAATTCCTCCTTGACATTTTACATCAAAGAGCATATACTTGAATTATACTCTTTGACGAGTTTTGGTTAGAGATAGAATTGGGAAATTTTGACTATCTCTAACTTTTTTTACATTATACAATATTGTTAAAATTAAAATCAAACCCCGTTTTCGACAAAAAAATCCGCAAAGTCCTGAAAACACTGCGAATTTTTTTAAAAATTTTTTTTAATTTTTTTTAGAAATTGTTCTATTCCTTAAATCGTGCCAGTTTAAGCCCGATATATATTTTATGCTTTCCGAGTTTAGTAGATCTTTTTCTTTTGCAAATTTATTCCATTCTGGAATCGACGGAAACTCTGCAAAGTCTTGAGTTATCTTTTCTATAGCGTTTATTGATTCTACATATTTTTTATACATTATACTTTGATGAGAATACTGAACTTCTTTTTTGTAATACGAATTTATCAACTTATCAAATCTTAAACTTATTCTATTTGTTTTTTCAGAATTTAGGCCGTATTTTTCAATCGAATTGTTTAGTCTTTTCCTTAATCGTTCGAATCTATCGATTATTATCATATATAGACTAATTCCTTATTTTATATAATTCTGTTATATCTACTTTTAAAGCTTTTGATATTAGAATTATTGTTGTCAATTTTGGATCACGTTCTTGTCTTTCTATTTTGCTTAAATGACCTTTGCTGATTCCTGACAGTTTCGATAAAGTTTCTAAACTCATATTCTGTTGTTGTCTTATTTCTCTTATTAAAATTTCAATTCTCATATACTCACCTATTTTAATATGTACCAATTTAAGTTCATTATTCTTTTAGCACATATTTCGTTGCATTCGGGCAACTTATGAGAATTTATAAAAATAGAGAGCCTGTTTTAGCTCTCTTATTGTATATATTTTTTCGTTTTAGTTTCCATAACACTTCATTATATCTTCATCCTCTATCAATCTTTGTGAAAATTCATGTGATTGCAAACCTGCTCTAGCTCTCATCCATGGCAATTCATTATGTGTCATTTTTTCAAGCTCGTTGCCTGAATACTTTCCATATACATTATATATTATATCTAAAAATTCTTCTACTTCCTCATCTATATCCAATTCAGATATAGATGAAAATTTTTTGTAGTTTTTCATACTATCGAACAAGCTTCTAAAAACTGGTCCATGTACCCAAGCTTGTGGTTTTTCGTCAAATAGTTTTTTTCCATTATTTTTTACCATGTACCAAGAATATGCGTAATATACTAGCTTTTGAATTTGAATATCCGTTAAATTAGGATTTTTAGATAAAAAATATTGACCTATTATTGTTGCGTTTAACATTTAGACCACCTCTTTCTTTTCTATATACTTTTCTACAAAATTTCTTCCTTTTTCTGTCAGTTTTACAATCTTGTCATCCTCCGAAGGCTCGATTATGTTTAAGAATTTTAATCCGTCATATATTGTATCATATTTATTTCTAGCAATTTTATTAATTTCTTTTTTTGAAAACTTTATATTTTTCTTGTTTCTCTTTTTATATCCTTGTATTATTCTGCTTTTAAATTTATCTTTTTCTATGTATTTTTCATTATAAATTATATGCAATAAACTCTTTGCCTCTGCATTTATCATATTGTATGTTGCAAACTCTCTCAATTTATCATTTTCTTCTTCAAGCTCGTTTTTATTACATTCCTTACATTTATTTTTTGCATTTTTTCCTTTATCTATTCCTAAAAGAGCCTTAGTTTCATTTATGGCATTTTCGCTATCACTGCTTGTTTCTTTTGTTATCTTTTTTATAACCTCTTTCTGTTGATTAATATCTTCTATTTCTGCTTTTACATGTTCTGCCATTATCTTTTTATCTCCGAATGTAAATGAAAAATTAAAATTTTTAAATACATCTCTTATTATGTTCCACTTCTTAAAAAACCATAATAAGATTCCAATTCCCAATCCAATATACGCAAAAATGTACATATTATTGAATATATTTATTATTTTTTCAAATTCGTCTACACTTTCAAAAACTTTATAATATAAAAAGAATTTTAGCAAAACAGGAAATATAAACGGTATTGTAAATACAATTAAAATTACTACTATCATTTTCAGTACTGAAACAAAAAATTCCTTCATATTATTATTCCCCTCGCCAATATTTTATCATAAATTTTATATTTTTCAATACTTTTAAAAACTTTATTTTTCTTATAAAAATCGACCTTTCAAATTCAATTTTAAGCCATTTTTATTTTTCTTTCATATACTTTTATGTCTTGATTTTTAAGTGTTTCGGGGGTTTTTTAAATTTTTTAACTTTATTTGAAAAAACTATTGACTTTTACGTGTACACGTAGTATAATAAAGACAATGAAGGAGGTGGTTATATGATTAGATTACTAAAAAAAGTGTTTTCTCATCTGGTACATAAGAAAACACTTCAACACGAAGCTATAAAATTTGCTAACGACTTTTATTACAGCTTCAAAGATTAATCTCAAGAGGGTTCTTCCCTCTTGTGTATATATATTATATATGATAATATATAAAAAATCAAGAGAGGTGTTTAATATGAGAGATTTAAAAAAAGAAACTGAGTGGAGAAAAAATAAATACAAAAGATTAGTTGTTGATGTTGATAAAGACATTGCAGAAAAGTTTTTAAAAGAATTAGAAAAAGCTGGAAAAACCTATTCTGAATGGGTTAAAGAAAATATTCAAAAAATTTTAGAAAAAAAATAAAAAAAACTATTGACATTTACGTGTACACGTAGTATAATATATTTAACAGATGAGATAAGACTAGACCAAATGGCTAGCACTCAAAAAAGGAGAAAATTATGGAAGCAATAAGTAAAATAATAAAAAATGGATTAGAACAAAATGCAAAAGAGTTAAAATCTGAAATATTAACTTTAAATTTTTATAAAGAAATTTTAGCTAAAAACCCAAACTTCGATTTTGATATAAAAATTGGTTACAGCGCTGGCGATAACTTATTAGAATTATATTACACAATAAAAGATGAAGAACACGAAATTACAATTCAATTCTTAATGAATGAATTAACATTTAATTTTAAATGTTATGAAATCACTTCAAATTTATTAAAATATGCTGAAAATTATTTTAATAATAAAGAATTTAAAATAAATATTGGCGATTTTGATGGAGATGATTATGTTGGAATCGTAGAATATATAAAGAGTTTTTATGAAAAAGGTGACAAAATAAACTTGCTTATTTACGACGAAACTTTAGATATTGATATATATTCAATATAGCAATTCATTGTAGAGGCAGACTAACCATCTGCTCTCATCATCTTTTATGAAAATGGAGGGACAATATGGCAACTGCAAAAAATTATGTTGGAACAAAAATAGGAAAATTTGAAATTTTAGAACAATATTCTAAAAATACCGTTGTTTATTTGAAAACAAAATGTACTTTATGCGGGAAAATAGCTTGGGTTGCTCAAAAGCATATTGCTTCAAGGAAATGCTGTGAAAGTAAATCAAGTTCAACTCAATTTAAAGCATTGGCTTTAAAAGGACAAATTATAAACGGAATTGAAATATTAGAAAAGACGGACAAAAAAAGACGTGGGGCTTATTTGTGGAAATGTAAGTGCCACTGTGGAAATATATTTTATGCTGAAGGCTACAGAATTAAAAATGGAGAAATATCAAGTTGCGGTTGTAAACGTAGAGTTTATAGAGAAGATAATTTAAAAAAAGCACAAAAAGCTTTTGCTCATAACTACAAAGATGGCACTTGTATAGCTTTAATAAAAAATAATAAATTAAGAACTTCTAACAAATCTGGAATTGTCGGTGTTTTTTATTCTAACAGTAAGCATAAATGGGTTGCTCATTTGACATGCCAAAATAAAATGCATAAAAAAACTTTTAATACTAAAGAAGATGCAATAAAATACCGAAAAGAATTAGAAGAAAAATACTTTAAACCGATTCTGGAAAAATATAATCAAGCAGATTAGAAAAATCTAATCTGCTTATTTTTTATTTGTAAACATTGTTTTTTACATATAAATATTTTTTAGTTTTAACAATATAAACATAATCAACATTAGAATTTACATTCTTGATTATTTTTACTTGTGTATTTGCTAAATAGGTTTTTGGACCTGTT
>ERZ773173.1112-NODE-1112-length-26280-cov-10.984175_pt1 | contig 26280 bp, 19 predicted proteins | sample MGYA00580535_ERZ773173 | MGnify/ENA primary metagenome ERZ773173 (study PRJEB29015, sample SAMEA2737856) | human gut metagenome | biome: human gut; feature: human-associated habitat; material: faeces | place: China | collected 2012 ...
ATATATGCGGTATGTACTTTGAAGCCGTATTTAGCTTCTATGTACTCCTTTATCATTTTGTAGGTCACTCGCTCTTTGGGCTTGTATGTTTCGGCTCTTTTTGCTATATTATCAAGCGGAACTTTTCCCTCACCCTCACCAAACTCAACTTTTACGTTGATATGTCCGTCTGGCTTTTTGTGGGAAAGCAGTACTACCGTCTCTATATGCACACTGTGTCCAAACTGGTCTACCGGCTGGACTTTTTTGACGGCGTAGCCGTTGGCGCTTAAAAACTTCAGGTCACGTGCCAGTGTTGCCGAATCACAGCTTACGTAGACAATCCGCTGTGGCCGCATTTTCACAATCGTTTCAAGCAGCACTTCTTCACAGCCCTTTCTCGGCGGGTCCACAACGACCACGTCCGGGCGGATACTTTTACCGGCTTCCGAATCCTGCGCCTGCTTTAGGGCTTTTTCATAAAATGCCGGTACGACTTCTTCCGCCTTGCCCACGAAAAACTCTGCGTTGTCGATACCGTTACGCTTTGCATTATTGCGGGCATCTTCAATTGCCTGCGGCACAATTTCCACGCCGTATACCTTGCGCGCATTTTTTGCAAGGAATAACGAAATCGTTCCGATACCGCAGTACAAATCCCACACCGTTTCATTTCCGGTCAGTCCCGCATATTCAAGTGCCTTTGCATACAGCTTTTCCGTCTGCATCGGATTTACCTGAAAGAAAGACTGCGGTGAAATCTGATATTTTACATCGCCGATAAAATCTTCAATATACGGCTGTCCCCACAGCACCTCGCTTTTTTTGCCGAGAATCACATTCGTCTTTTCCGTGTTGAAATTCACCATCACCGAAGTTATGCCGTCCATTTCACGCAGCGATTCTGTGAGCTGTTCTGCATTTTTTAAGCAGGAAGCCTTGGCCGCATTGACAATCAGACAGACCATAATCTCTTTAGTATGATAGCCGGTGCGGATTAAAATGTGGCGCACAATCCCGCTGTGGTGTTCCTCATTGTACGGGCGAATCTGATTTTTCTGCATATATGCCTTGACTTTGCGAAGCACTTCGCCGTTTTCCGGCGCACCAATACAACAGTCTGTCTGCTCCACAATATGATGTGTTCTTCCGGCATAAAATCCGATGACAATATTGCCATCCTTATCTTCCCCGACCGGAAACTGTGCCTTATTACGGTATGCATACGGTGTTTCCATGCCGATTACAGGATACATTTCAAAGTCCGAAAGTCCGCCGATACGCTCTAAATTGTTCTGTACCATTTTCTGCTTAAAGGCAAGCTGGGCTTCATAACGCATTTCCTGTATCTGACAGCCGCCGCACTGCCTTGCGACCGGACATTTCGGCTCTACACGGTCTTTAGACGGTGTAAGCACTTTCATCAGTCTTGCATAGCCATAATTTTTCTTTAATTTCATAATTTTGGCTTCGATAACATCGCCGACAATGGCATCTTTTACAAAAAATGTAAATCCGTCCACTTTTCCGATGCCTTCGCCGCCCGTTCCGATATCCTCAATGTGCAGTGTCACACAATCGTCTTTTTTAAATTCGCTTTTCACATTTACCTCTACAGTGTCTTTTTGATATTTGCATCCAGCCACCGGTTAAAACCAAGCCATTCGTTGGTGTCTTTGGCTTCCAGTGCCTCTTTAAACGTTTCCATTTTGGCATCCATATTATCTGCCATGGACAGTGCTACCGCTTCCATAATACAAGGTTTTTTCGGTGAACCGTATTCAAGCTCGCCGTGATGGGATAAAATACAGTGTCCGACTTCGGAAGCCAGCACCGGCGGAAAACCTTCAATGCCTGCAATCTTTTGTTGAATCATTTCATAACCCATTACAATATGTCCGAGGAAATTACCCTCGTCCGTATAATCGTTCTTTGGGAACGGTGCGAGTTCCTTTACTTTTCCGGCATCGTGAAGCGCCGCACATGTAATCAGTAAATCGCGGTTTAAAAACGGATAATTTTCCGCAATCTTTACACACAGTCTGGTTACACTTAAACTATGCTCTAATAATCCGCCCAAAAAGCCGTGGTGTACCGTCTTTCCTGCCGCAATGCTCTTAAACTTTGCAATAAAATCGGCATCGTCTGTAAAAAAGCTCTTTAACAGTGCCGAAAGATACTCATTCTTCACACTGCCTGTATACTGCATGAGTTCTGTATACATTTCTTCAATATCATACTTAGAACATGGAATATAATCAGACGGAACATATTCTCCTTCGTCTGCCTTGCGGATTCTTTCAATCTTTAACTGTAATGCGCCGTTAAAGCTGATAACCTGTCCCGTTACTGCAACATAATCCATGACATCAAAGTCACAGATACCGCCGGAAGACGGGTCCCATATTTTGGAATCCATCTGTCCGGTCTTATCCTGAAGCATCACATTTTCATATTCTTTTCCTGACTTTGTGAGTGCTGTTGATTTGGATTTACAAAGGTAAACATCGGAGATTCTGTCTCCGTCCTTAAATTTTTCAATAAAATGCATAATCTGCCCTTTCCTTTTCTCATTTCTCCTGCCGCCAGCCGGATTATATGCTTTATTTCACCGCAATTACAGCGTTAAATGTCATATCCTTATATTCATCCCCGCCAAACCGTTTGGCTGTAATAGAAATCTGCTGACCGCTTTCACACTGATATAGTTTCTCACTAAATGCCTGAATTGTCAAAACCATATTTCCGTCAATCCCTGTAATAATATCCCCCGGCTGGATTCCCGCCGCATATGCAGGAGAGTCCAGTTCAATATCCGTTACGTAAATTCCCACCGGCAGTCCATAGCGCGTTGCCATTGTACCGGTTACATTCTGCCCTTTAATGCCGAAATATACCGGACTGTTCCCGTTGGATAATTCCTGTATCATTGATTTTAAATCCGAAATGCCAAGCACTGAAAATGTCGTCTTTGTATTCTTCATGGAAATGCCGACAACATTTCCCTTCATATTAAAAAGATAACCGTAATCGCCTTCTATGCCCGCAAGTCCCGTGCTGATAATCTCATAGCTGTTATCGACACCGCTTTTTGTTGAAATGCCTGAAACCATGCCGTAATCAATCGTCTTATTCTGTCCGTAAAGCCTGCCTGCCGCAACGACAATATCCCCCTGCTGTATGCTGTAAGAGTTATCTAACTGCGCTGTTACAATCGAACTTCTTTCTTTGGACGGAATCTGCGATTCCTTGACACTGACAATCGCAATGCCGGTATCCGTATCGCTTCCAACCAGCTCGGCATCGACTTCTGTCGCTTTTGAAACCTTTACGACCAGTGACGACGAATCACGCACAACCGCCGCATTGGTCAAAATAATATATTCTGAATTGACTTGTCCGATTACAAGTCCGACCGTTTCTGTCGCACTCTGTGTTTCCGTCAGGATATTTCCCATATCGGTCTTATAGACGTCAATTAATACCAGTGATTTAATCGCCGCCGTAGCAACATTTTTTAAAGCTGCCGCATCGGTTGTCTGTAACACTGCCTCATAATTGTCATCGGCTGTCGTTTCTTTTGTTTCCGTATTATCCTGTTCTTCACTCGGATATTCATCCTTTTCAATGGTCAGAATTTCTTTGTCCGTATTCCTCTGAACCATTCTTTTTTCCAATGCCGGATATACAAGAAGCATCACACCGCTTGCAATCAGACCAAACAGCACTGCCGCCGCAAAAAACTTTGCCGCGCGGATTAGTCTGCGGTACTTCACGGACGGCTTGGGTACGATTTTTTCCGTATATAAAGCAAAGGAGTCTTCTTCCTTGTGTTCTGTGTTTCCCATTTTTTCTGTCACCATAACCTAACTTTTATTGAACTGCAAAATTAATTTTATTATAACGGACAGTTATGAACAATTTATGACCTACTTGTAAATTCTTATATCCATAGTAGAATTTTTGTTTCAAATGCGGTACAATAAAATGGAATCTGTGCCGGAAATGCCACAGATTCCGTGTCTGCAAGACCCTGCATTTCCGGATTGGAGAAATGAATGAATTACAAGTCTTTAACGACTCTTGAATATGATAAAATTATTGACCGCTTAGTATCTTTTGCGGCTTCCGATAAAGCAAAGGAACGCTTAAAAAAGCTGGTGCCGATGACGGACATCCACGATATTAACGCTGCTCTTTCAGAAACCAGTGATGCCCTTTCCCGTGTCTATGCAAAGGGGGCTGTTTCTTTTGGCGGCGTGCACGACATCGGTGCTTCCGTAAAACGTCTTGAAATCGGCAGCTCCTTAAATACGGTAGAGTTACTGCATATCAGTTCCCTGCTGACCGCGGCTGCAAGGGTAAAAAATTATTACGAAGATACCACCGATTCCTTAACGGGATATTTTCATGCACTTGAACCGCTGACACCGTTAAATACAGAAATTAAGCGCTGTATTGTCTCAGAAGATGAAATCAGCGATGATGCCAGTGCAAATCTGCGCAGTATCCGCCGTCAGAAGGTGCTTGCCGCTGAACGGATTCACACCGAATTAAATAAGATGTTAAATTCATCTTCCGTGCGTAACTGCTTACAGGATTTTGTCATCACCTCACGCTCCGGCAGATACTGTCTTCCGGTCAAAGCCGAATACAAATCGCAGGTACCCGGCATGGTGCATGACCAGTCTGCAACCGGTTCAACTCTTTTTATCGAACCGGCGGCGGTTGTCAAATTAAACAATGATATCCGCGAGCTTGAATTAAAGGAACAGGCTGAAATTGAAGCCATTCTTGCAGAATTAAGCGCAAAGGCATCTGAATTTACCGATGAACTATTAACGGATTTCCAGGTACTGACTACGCTGGATTTCATTTTTGCAAAGGCACAGATGTCCAAGCAATATAAATGCAGCTGCCCGGTTATGAATACCAACAATTATATCAATATTAAAAAGGGACGTCACCCGCTGATTGACCCGCATAAGGTTGTGCCAATCGACATTTATTTAGGAAAGAATTTTAATCTGCTTATTATCACCGGTCCGAATACCGGCGGTAAAACGGTTTCTTTAAAGACCGTGGGACTGCTGACCTTAATGGCGCAGTCTGGTCTGCACATTCCGGCTCTCGACCACTCCGAGCTTGCCGTATTTGACAATGTATTTGCCGATATCGGTGATGAACAGAGCATTGAGCAGAGTTTAAGTACATTTTCTTCCCATATGACAAACACCGTCAGCATTTTAAAGGAAGCCGATGCACACAGCCTGATTTTATTTGATGAAATCGGTGCGGGAACAGACCCGACAGAAGGTGCGGCACTTGCCATTTCCATTTTAAATGATTTGCACAAACGCGGCATTACAACCATGGCGACCACACATTACAGCGAGATTAAGGTGTATGCACTCACCACGGACGGCGTGGAAAATGCCTGCTGTGAATTTGACGTGGAATCCCTGCGTCCAACCTACCGCTTATTAATCGGTATTCCGGGAAAAAGTAACGCTTTTGCGATTTCCAAAAAGCTCGGTCTGCCCGATTATATTATTAAAGATGCTTCTGCCCGCATGGATGCCGATGACGTACAGTTTGAAGACCTGCTCTCCGATTTGGAGCATAGCCGCATTACGATTGAAAAAGAACGTGCCGAAATCAATGCCTATAAGCAGGAAATCCAGCAGTTAAAGGACGAATTAAAGACAAAATCCGACCGGTTAGATGAACGCCGCGACAAAATTTTGCGCAAAGCCAACGAAGAAGCGGCGGCGATTTTAAAAGATGCCAAAGAATATGCCGACCAGACGATTAAGACGATGAACAAGCACGGCATGACCGTAAAAGAACTGGAAAAACAGCGCAGTGCCATCCGTGACAAGATGAATAAACGTCAGGAAAAACTTTCCGTCCAGGCAGCAAAGCCGAAAGCACATAAGGCACACGACATTTCCGAATTTAAAGTCGGCACACATGTGCGCGTTCTAAGCATGAACTTAATCGGCACCGTGACCGCACCGCCAAGTCCGAAGGGCGAAATCACCGTACAGATGGGCAGTTTAAGCACCAAGACAAAAATCAATAACTTAGAGATTCTTGTCGGCTACAAAGACCCGGAAGAAGCTAAAAAAACACCGAAGGGGGCTGGCGGCTCCGGCAAAATCAAGATGTCCAAGGCGGCTTCGATTTCCCATGAAATCAATCTTTTGGGACTGACCGTTGACGAAGCGGTTGCCAAACTGGACAAATATTTAGACGATGCGTACATTTCAAGAATTCCGCAGGTACGCATTGTACACGGAAAAGGCACCGGTGCACTGCGAAACGGCGTTACCGCCTACCTGCGCGGTGTTCCTTATATCAAGTCGTTCCGTCTCGGCGAAATCGGCGAGGGCGACACCGGTGTAACCATTGTAGATTTTAAATAAAAGGGGGATTTTTACATGGCGACAAAACAAAAAATACTGATTGTTGACGATGACGAAAATATTGCAGAACTCATTTCTCTTTATCTGACAAAAGAATGTTTTGAAACAAAGATTGTTTATGACGGCGAAAGTGCCCTGCTCCAGCTTGACACTTTCCGCCCGAACCTCATTTTACTGGACTTAATGCTTCCGGGTATTGACGGCTATCAAGTCTGCCGTGAAATCCGCAAGTCCAACAATGTACCGATTATCATGCTATCCGCCAAGGGCGAAACCTTTGATAAGGTACTCGGACTGGAACTGGGGGCTGATGATTATATTATCAAGCCGTTTGAAACAAAGGAGCTGGTTGCCCGCGTCAAGGCAGTTTTACGCCGCTACCAGATGCCGGCGGAATCCGCGCCGGTCGGTGCAACTGTGCAGTGCGTGGAATACCCGGATCTGATTATCAATCTCAGCAATTATTCCGTACAATACTGCGGAAAGACGGTGGAAATGCCGCCGAAGGAACTGGAACTGCTCTACTTTCTGGCTTCTTCGCCGAATCAGGTCTTTACAAGGGAACAGCTTTTAGACCACATCTGGGGTTATGAATATATCGGAGATACCCGGACGGTCGATGTCCATATCAAGCGAATCCGTGAAAAAATCAAAGACCACGCAAACTGGTCGATTGAAACGGTATGGGGCATCGGTTACAAGTTCGTAACACGCCGGTAATCCACAAAGATGAAATAAAACCGTCATAACACCGGAAAGGATTGTTTTCAATTATGAAATTTAATCTTTTAACCAAATACCTTTTTGTCTATGCGGCAGTTGCCCTGCTCGGCTTTTTAGGCGTGACTTTTATCAGCTACCGCATCGACTATGCAAAGGTTTACAACTACTATACAGATGCCCTGTACAAGCAGGCACTGTCGATTTCAAGTGAATACGCCGATGACTATTTCAGTGAGGAACACCTGCGTATCGTTGAAACCGAATTAAGAACCGTTGCCCTGCTCAACGATACACGCATTATGTTTATCGACACCGCAGGCAATATCATTCTGGATACAGCTTATGCACAGGAGCATAACACAAAAGATATTTTATACACCATTGATGGCTTTGATTATACCAGTCTGGGGACAAAACACACGCAGACCGGCGATTTTTACGGTATGCTTGACTGTACCTGTTTAAGTGTCTTCGCACCGATAACCAGCTCCTTTACGATGAAAGGCTATGTAGTTGTGCATTTAGATGAAAATGTGATTACCGATAATGTATACACAACCTTTAATACCAACTACATTACACTGGTTATGGTAATGCTTTTAAGCCTCAGCTTTATCGCACTGTACTTTGTCCAGATTCACAAACCGCTCAACGGCATTATCAAAGCGACAAAGGAATACGGAAAAGGAAATCTCGCCTATAAAATTGATGTCAAAAATGATATTGATGAAATCGGACGGCTGTCCGCTTCCTTAAATTATATGGCATCAAAGCTGGACGAATCCGACCAGTTCCAGCAGAAGTTCCTATCCAACATTTCCCACGATTTCCGTTCACCGCTGACATCAATTAAGGGATATCTGGAAGCCATTGCAGACGGTACGATTCCGCCGGAAATGACAAAAAAATATATTGATATTGTCCTGTTTGAAACGGACCGGCTGACGAAGCTGACAAGCAACATTTTAACGCTGAATGAATTAGACCCGAAAACCGTGCGGCTTGAATTGTCCGTATTTGATGTCAATTTGATTATCAAGCACACGATTGAAACCTTTGAGGGAACGTGTAAAAAGAAGCGGATTCAGTTCCAGCTGACCTTTTCCGCGGAAACCTGTTCCGTCAAAGCCGATAAAAGCAAAATCGGACAGGTTATTTACAACCTTGTCGACAACGCAATTAAATTCAGCCACGAAAATTCCGTGATTTACATTTCCGTGCGGGAAAAAGGTGAGAAAGCCTATATTTCCGTCAAGGACAACGGCTCCGGTATTTCAAAGGAAAGTCTTGATAAAATCTGGGACCGCTTTTACAAATCCGATGCATCCCGCGGCCGCGACAAAAAAGGCTCCGGCCTTGGCCTTTCTATCACTAAGGAAATTTTACAGGCACACAATGAAACGATTGATGTCGTCAGCACCGTCGGCGTCGGTACGGAGTTTATCTTTACGCTGGCTTTAGAGAAATAAAAAATCATCTTCTTTCCTTAACGTTACACTGAACTTCGGAAAGAAGATGATTTTTTTAGATTTAATCCTTTTGCTGTTCCTGTTTTTCTTTTTTATCTAAATATCTATTGACTCTTTTTATTGTTTTTGCCAGCTGAACTATTCCGACAACAATTATAACAAGAATTACAATCCACAAAACTATATTAAATACAGTCAATGCTCCATCAAAAAACATATTAAAATCTCTTTCAAATATCATATCTGCCTCCTGCCTTTGTTATTCCCACAACTTTAATATTTAATCAAAACTATCATCATATGGTTCAACATTTCTCAAAGCTCCATCTGAATCAAAATAGCATCTACACATCACACCATTTCTATACAACGTATACCAGCCTGTTACCATTGCTCCACTCGGTTCAAAATAGAATTCATCTCTGCCACCTGACCAGTTCAACGTATGCCAGCCTGTTACCATACAGCCATCTGAATCAAAATAAAACTCATTTCTACCACCTGACCATTCTAATGTATGCCAGCCTGTTACCATACAGCCATCTGAATCAAAATAAAACTCATTTCTACCACCTGACCATTCTAATGTATGCCAGCCTGTTACCATACAGCCGTCTGAATCAAAATAAAACTCATTCCGACCACCTGACCATTCTAATGTATGCCAACCCTTTAACATTTCTCCTTCTGAATTAAAATAAAACTCATTTCGACCGCCTGACCAGTCTAATGTATGCCAACCTGTCAGCATATCCCCATTAGAATCTATATAATATTCTGTATCACCAATTTTTCTCCAGCCTTCAACTCTATCATATGTATTAAATTCAACACTAGCTGATCTTTTATATGAATTAAATTCTGTAAGATCAGTGTCAATTAGAATATACTGATGCACTATTCCAGTAAAATCTATTGTTATTTCATATCCATTATCACTTATATTAGCAACATACGCTGTTGTTTCCCATTTCCGTCCTATACTCAATCCTGTAAAACAGGCATTAAAACTATCACATGACACAAACTTCTTTGACATATATCGGATTGTTGCACTCACATCAACATTGAACTTATCAGCAACATATGGTCCCGTATGATTAAACAAACAACTTTCAGTCTGCTGATCTGGATAATCTGAAAACGAATACAAGCTTATCAAATTATCATCACCTAAAGTCATACTCTCTCTAGTATTATTACTGACTAATTCAGTTTGGGATAATGTTTCAATAAACATTTCTTCTGTAATTTCTACATTAGATAAGTCAAAATAATTTTCTTGTTCATTCAATAGATAACTATACTTGTCATAATCAAAAGTTTTACCTCTCTCAAATTCTTTATCCATTAATGAAAAGAATTGATCCGCTTGTTCTCTAGTTTTAAATTTAATTGGGATTACATCTTCTGGAATTTCATTTAGAACGTTTTCCGTATTGACAATAGCTGAGCTTTGCGTCTCACTTGTACTAGAAATAACCCCCTCACTGTCATTTGCATAAACACTCACTGGACACAAAAACAGAACAAATAGCATACCTATTATATACTGTTTCATTTGTTTCATTTGTTTCATTTGTTTCATTTGTTTCATTTGTTTCATTTGTCCTCCTCAAATTAAAAAATGTATAACATATGCATATGATATTTTTATTATATCATAATTTTGCATTAAGTCATGTTCTAAAATAAATACAATTTTATTATGGCATAGCTAAAAAGCTGCCGCATAAAAATTGCGACAGCTTTTTCTTCTAGCTTATTTTGTGAATAAATCTTTACGTTTTCCGATGACCAGAACGCCTGCACCGATAAACATGACTGCCATCAGCATTACATATAATCCTGCATTGGCGGTATCTCCTGTTTTTACGGTTTCGGTCTTTGCATTTTCTGCTTTAGCAGCTTCGGTCTGTGCGGTTGAAACATTTTCATTTACAACCTTCGATGCTTCCTCTGCCGTCTTTGCCTGTTCTGCAATAACATAGGTACTGAAATGGTTGGTTACAAAGACTGCTTTGCCGTCCTTGCAGGCTGCCTGCATATCTGTTGCCGTTCCGTCTGCTTCCATACGGAATACCTTTGTATTGGCTTCCTCATAGCCTGCCGGAATGTCTAATGTTACTTCAACGCCGCCAGGGAACTGATGAACAAATTCCGCACCTCTTAAAATAGAGATGTCTACGACTACCATTTTTTCTTTATAATCAGAAAGTGCTTTTACAGCCGCATCAAATGCACTACCTTCTGTTAATTCTGTAAACTGCATAACGTCATCTTCATCAAATACATTGTCCTCTGCCTTTAAGCTGACAGACATTTCTGCACCTTTGACGTCATTCTTTTCTGAAAGACTGGACTTGCCGCTCTTTGTGGCTTCTGTTTTGTCTTCTGCCTTCGTGGCTTCGGTTGCGGCCTCGGTCTTTTCCTCTGCCTTTGTGGCTTCGGTTGCGGCCTCAGTCTTGTCTTCTGCTGTTGTCGGTTCTTCCGGCTTTGTTTCCGGCTCGGTCTTAATGCCTGCCTTTACTTCCAGTACCTGACTTGCAACGCCAAACTTCGCACCCATTGACTGGTAATCACCTGTTGACATCAGATAACCGTTTGTTGTCAGTGAGCCATCTGCATTTCTTAAAATTGCATCAATATCTACCGTAACATCCGGTGCGGTTGTGGATGTAAATGCACCTGATTTATATGGGTCTGATACAACTGTACCCAGTTTCTGTCCGCTTGTAACAGCAGTTCCTGTAATAGAGAACGGAACCTGATAGTATTTCTTGCTGTTAAATGAAATACTGTTGCTGATTTTTCCAATAAACTTATCTGTACCGTTACCTGCTGCAGAAAGTAAGTTGAAGAATGTACCACCTGCTGTTGTACGATAAAAATTAAAGTTTGTCTTTACATTGTTGTAAGAAGTACAATTCATTAATGTTAATGCGCCGCCGTTACCGTTATCTGTAAATCCGTCTTTTCCGTTATTAAATGCAAGACAGTTAAATACAAAGTGTGGTGTCGGTACTTTACCGTTGCTTCCGCCCAGCTTAAATCCGTTCATATCGCCATTGGCTTCTGAATTACCATTGGTAAGTGTACCATTGTTAAATGCAATACAGTTTCTGATGGTTACAACACCAATTGAACCTGTTGCCGGTTTTGCATATAAATCCCAGCCGTCATCGCAGTTGCAGTATGAAATACAGCCGTCAAATACATTACCTTCGCCGCATGTCAGTTTTGCCGCAAAACCATCTGCATTTTCACCGGTTGCCGGGTCGCAGTTATCAAATGATGTACAGTTGATAATGTAATTGCATGACGGCCAGTCTTCCTTATTGGTTACAGAAGAAGAACGTCTGCTGATCTGAAGACCTGTATCTCTGTTTGCCTGTAAAATACAACGTTCAATAACATTGTGGCTTCCTGCAACAAAAATACCGTTGTCTGCTGCACCGTATACAGTAATACCATATACATACCAGTAGTTGCCTTCAATCTGAAGTCCTCTTGCATTCACAGATGTATCCTTAATGTCATAGGACTGTGATGAAAAATCAAATGTAACTTTTGCACCATCTGCTGCCTTTAATACCTTATAGCAGTCTGCCGTACCACTGTTGGATACCGGAATCGTAACCTGATGATCAAATGCATAAGTACCTTCTAATAAAATAACTGCTGTTCCACTTTCAGCCTTTGCAATTGCTGATTCTAAATCAAGCGGTGAATCCTTTGTACCGTCTGCAGATGCACTTCCGTCCGGTGCCGCATACAGCTTCTTTAAATACTGTGAATCCGTTACACCGCTTAATGATGTGTATGCACCTGAAAATGCAGTGCTTGTCTTATCATAAGAAGATGTATCGCCTGTTGTTCCCCCCGGCGTTGTACTACCGGTTGTGCTCTCAGTGGCTTTTGTTGCCTCTGTGGCTTTCGTACTCTCCGTAGCCTTTGTGCTTTCCGTAGCCTTTGTGCTTTCTGTAGCTTTTGTGCTTTCCGTAGCCTTTGTGCTTTCGGTGGCTTTCGTACTTTCTGTTGCTTTTGTGCTTTCGTCTTCCTTTGTAGAAGGCTGTGTTAAATCTTCTTTATTTAATGTGTTGTGGCTTGTTGTCGGTTCTTCTGCACCGGTTCCGATATACGGCTTCTGGGAAACCGTATTGTTTGGTGCTACTGATACTAAACAAGTCTTATACGCTCTTAATGCAGACTTTAATGCCTGATTTAGTGCATAAGAAGCATCATCTTCTGCTGTAAATGTCCACTTAAAATCACCGTTTTCTACTCTGCCGGCATACTTTTCAACATTTTCCTTTGCCTGCTGTGGTGTATCTGCGGTATAGCTGTACATTCCCTTGCTGGTATCAAAGTTATTGTAGGTGTTGCCGCCCTTATAACTCTTTACGGTATCCGGAACTTTTTCATCAGCAGATTCTACAACATATCCGTCAAATTCGGTGTTGTTTTCCTGATAAGATACAAAACCGTTTCCGCCTTCGATATAGTTGTTATACGCTTTAATCGTTCCGCCTGCTTCCCTTGAAAATGTTGCCATGTTGGCTTCATCTCTCTTTAAGGTTGTCCAGTCTGCAATGACATCTGAACCCTGCATAGAAGTCAGCATCGGATATTTACAGTTTCTGAAATAGTTGCCTTCTGAAAATACAGAAGAACCGTTTGTAGAACCAATACCGTATTTTGCATTTCCGTCATAGTAGTTGTTGTATACATGAGCGGAATAGAAACGGATTCTCGGATGTCTTGAATCCGAATGGTCATACCAGTTGTGGTGGTATGTAATATATAAATCTTCTGTTGTGCCTTCGCTTAAGCCTAACAGATTACATTTTCCGTTATCAAAGAAATGATTATAAGAAAATGTAATAAATGTCGATTTTTTGCAGTCTAAGGCACCATCACCCTTTGCCTGATCTGAATCTCCGCCTGCTTCGCCGTAGAAGAAGTCACAGTTATGTACCCAGATATGGTCGTTATCCTGCTGAAGTCCGATGTTATCGCCTTCACTGCTGTCTACCAGCATAATACCTAAGTTTCTTACTTCTACATTGGAAGCATTTTTAATACGGATACCCCAGCCGTAAACAGTTGCATCATCACCGACACCTTCGATTGTGATACCACATGAAAGGCGCTTTGATGAGCTGCTTCCGCTGACAACCATATCTCCACCTTCCATAACTGCAAAATCCGTTACCTGTCCAATCAGACGGATGTCTAACGGTCTGTTATCATATCCTTTTTTGTACAGATTTAAAATTGCCTGCATACCTGTTGCTGTCTGTGTCTTGCCCTTTGCATCTTTGATAACGTCCATAGTAACGGTATCTTTTGTTTCTTCTGTCAGATAAAGAACAACTGCGTTGCCCTTTAATGTACCGTTATCACGGTAAGCACCGTTTGCTTCACCGTTGGTCCATGCAAAGCCTGTTCTGTCATGTGCCTTGACACTGAGTGCTTCCGTTACGGCTGCGCTGTCTGCCAGTTCTGTGCCGCCTGCAACCGGAACAACCTTTAATACATAGCTGCCTGCTGCAAGTCCCAGTGCATCTGCTCTGTAGTATACGGCACTGCCGTCCGATGTCTTATATTTTCTAACCAGCTCGTTGTCAAGCTTTTCATAGCTTGTATCTGCTGCATCTGCTTTCTTTACGTATACGTTATAAGAAGCGGCATTTTTTGCTTCATTCCATTCTACGTATGCTGATTCAAGCCAGCCTGTACTCTGAATCAGTGAAACCTGTTCTACTGTTGTATCACCTGTGTCCGGCTTTGTTTCACTTGGTTTTGTTTCACTTGGCTTTGTGGCTGCTTCTGTTGCCTTTGTTGTTTCTTCTGTCGGCTTTGTCGTTCCTTCTGTAGAACCCTGCTTTGTATAGCTGTAGACGATGTAGAATAAATTTATCTTATCGGCCTTTGTAATGGTGTAATCGCCTGCGCTGATATCGACTGTCAGTACCCCATCATCACCGACTTTTGTCTTTTTTCCGTTAATCTTGACATTTTTACCGGCTGCAGAATCAACTTCTGTACCAAATACCAGTGTCAGCTTACCTGCTTCCGGCGCTGTAAATTTAATACTGGTACTTGATTCCATCTTTAATGGGGTTGTATATGTAACTCCGTCATAAGTTGCTGTTCCTTTTTTCGAGCCTGCACTTCCGGCAATCGTAAAAAAGTCATCACTTGCAACTCCCTGTGTTGTAAAATTGTGTTCATGCTTTACTACCGTTGAACCTCCGTCTGCCTTTGCAGACATTAATGATGTCGGCATAATCACGCTCAGGCACATTACAAGCGCCAAAAGCCACGCCCACCGCTTCTGTGTTTGTTTTTTCATACACACCTTCATAAACCCTCCAACTTGTCATGATTCATCTTATTTCTGTCCAAACCCCTGACCTGAAACCCCGCAGTAATGCATCATGACTTTCCTTTGTATTTTTTTCTGCAAAATCTGCAAATATCTTTGTTTTTTCCTCCTGCTTCTTTTTTATGCATTTTTTGCATTTTTATAACACTTATGTCAACAAGCTTATCATCTTTTCACAGAACGCAACATAGTTCCTTAGTACTAGTTTTAGCTTTTTCCACAGTTTAAATATGAATTGCAATGTTTTATTGTGCAAATTGTCCATTGGAATTATTAGGAATTTTTATCATCAATCTGTGATTGTGCAAAAAAACACAGAAATGCCGGTTTTTCCCGGTATCTCTGTGTTTTGCCATACATTGCTTCTGCTTTTATGCTCTTCTTATATTTACTCACTTTTCCAGTGCAGTCTGTGCAGATGCCCTTCCAGATTCATTGTTTCAAAATTATGCTGGCGCAGGGCCTCATACAGTACAATTGCAACGGAATTGGACAGATTCAGGGAACGGATATCGCCAATCATCGGGATACGGATACATGTTTCCTCATTATCGACCAGAATTTCTTCCGGAATTCCGGCACTTTCCTTGCCAAACATAATATAACAGTCATCCTCATAAGACACATCACAGTAAGTCTTTTGTGCCTTAGTCGTTGCCATATATATCTTTGCACCCGGATTTTTTTTCTGAAAATCCGCATAGTCATCGTACACGGTTACGTCCAGCTTGTCCCAGTAATCCAGTCCGGCACGCTTTAACATCTTTTCATTTAACTTAAAGCCGAGCGGTTCAATCAAATGCAGTCTTGCGCCCGCCGCCACACACGTTCTTCCAATATTTCCGGTATTCGCCGGCATCTCCGGTTCATGTAATACAATATTTAACATCTTTTCCCCTTTCTGATCCTGCAATCAACCAGTTACACAACTGCACCGTCCTATCCGTCAATGCCTCCGCCGTGTATTATAATTAATTCACATTAATTGCAATATCCAGTTCCATATGAATCTCATCACTTGTCAGCGGAACACAGATATTCTGACTGTAAGACTGCTTTAAATAAACATTTCCGCGGCATAAAGTCGGCGGTGTGATATCCATGGCAATGCCTTTTGTCGAAAGAATCGTTGCCGCATTTCCCATCATCATATTGCCCAGCTCATTAATCGCACTGGCAGACATATCGTCGAGTGCCGTAACCGGCATCCCCATCATCATCTTGGAGGCTACATGGAGCGCATGCGCTTCCGGAAATGACATTAAAACCTGTCCGCGCACTTCTCCTGTCACACCAATCATAATAATCACGGAATCACTTGCAAACTCCGTTGTCTTTACATACGGTCTGCCAATTTTCATATCAACCTGGCAAATATCTTTAATCACGCTGGTTGCCGCCATTAAAAAAGGATTGATATATTCTACGCTAAATTCTGCCATCATTTCCTCCCAAGGACTCTATAAACTTCTGTATTCTTTCTAATCCCACCTTTAAATTTTCGATGGAGTACGCATAAGAAATGCGCACAAAGCCTTCACCTGATGCTCCGAAAGCTGTTCCCGGTACTACTGCCAGCTTCTGTTCACTCAGTAACCTTGTTGCAAATTCCTCTGATGTCATTCCAAATTTCTTAATTGACGGAAATACATAAAATGCGCCATACGGCTCAAAACATTCCAGTCCCATCTCTTTAAAGGCATTGAGCAGGAAACGTCTTCTCTGATCATATGCCTCTACCATCATTTCAACTTCCATGTCACAATTTTTCAGTGCTTCCACTGCCGCAAACTGACTGTTCGTCGGCGCACACATAATCGCAAACTGGTGGAGTTTTACCATCTGCTCAATAACCGGTGCCGGTCCGCAGGCATAGCCTAAGCGCCAGCCGGTCATTGCAAATGCTTTTGAAAAGCCGTTAATCACAATGGTCCGCTCCTTCATGCCCGGCAGTGAACCAATCGAACAGTGGCGCTTTCCTCCATATGTCAGTTCCGCATAAATTTCATCGGAAATCACATATAAATCCTTTTCAATAATCACCGGAACAAGTTCTTCCAGTTCCTCCTTCGTCATAATCGCACCGGTCGGATTGTTCGGATATGGCAGTACCAGTATCTTGGTCTTATCCGTAATGCTGTTTAAAAGCTGTTCTTTTGTCAGCTTAAAATCATTTTCCGCCTTTAATTCAATCGGCACCGGCACAGCATCCGCCATAACTGCACACGGCAGATACGACACATAACTCGGCTGCGGAATCAGCACCTCATCCCCCGGATCTGTCATACAGCGCAATGCCACATCAATCGCTTCACTGCCGCCGACCGTGACAAAAATTTCATGCAGCGGGTCATAGTGCAAATCATATTTGCGGTTTACATACCGGCTGATTTCTTCACGCAGTTCTTTTAAACCTGCATTGGATGTATAAAATGTTCTTCCCTTTTCCAGCGTATAAATGCCTTCTTCGCGGACATTCCACGGTGTATCAAAATCCGGTTCTCCGACACCTAAAGAAATCGCATCCGGCATTTCACTGACAATATCAAAAAATTTACGGATTCCTGACGGTTCAATACCGATTATTTTCTTTGACAATGGATTTCTCATGGTGTCACCAGCATCCTTTCATCTTTTTCTTCTGCATCCAATACCCTGCCGTAATCCTTATATTTTTTCAGTACAAAATGTGTGGATGTGCTGAGTACCGAATCCAGCGGTGAAAGCTTATTGGCTACAAACTGTGCCACTGATTTCATCGTCTTGCCTTCAATAATGACCGTAAAGTCAAATCCACCGGACATTAAATAAACCGATGTAATCTCATCATATTTATAAATGCGCTCTGCAATGCTGTCAAATCCCAATCCGCGCTGCGGTGTGACTTTCACTTCAATCAGGGCTGTTACTTTTTCTTCACTTGTCTTGTCCCAGTTAATCAGGGTATTATAACCGCAGATGACATGCTCTTTTTCCATATCCGCGATTTCATTGGCGACTTCCACCTCTGTCATGCCAAGCATAACCGCCATGTCTTTTAAATCGATTCTGCTGTTTTTTTCCAGCATATTTAATATCTTTTCTCTCATACATTCATCCGCCTTTCGCTGTAATCCAAGACTTATATAAAACGATATACCTCGTCCCGGTTCGGTGTGTCCAAATACCGTACCTCATCGTCATTGCGCAAAATTTTATTGTGGTCTGCCGTTGTCCTTCCAATGACAGATGCCTTAATTCCTGCATCAGACAATATTTTTATTATATCATGTCCGTTATCCGCTGTCATTAACAAAGCACCACAAGATTCCAATTCATATGGATTTACGTCAAAAATTTCACAAATCTCAATAATCTCCTGTCTGACCGGAATCTTTTTAAAATCAATATCCAGTCCGACTTTTCCGGCTTCTGCCATATCCCACAGTGCTGCAAAAATGCCGCCCTCAGAAACATCGTGCATACCGGTCACGCCTGCCTGTGCAGCAAGAAACGCTTCTTCCCCAACGGACATATCCTGTGCATTTCCCTGTGCCTTTTCAATCACGTCTTCTCTGTAAAACCGTAAAATTTCCGGGCGGTTCTTTGCAATAATCTGCCGGATGCCGCTGATACCAATCCACTTTGTCAGAATCACGTCCTGTCCCGGATGAATATTTTTCGCCGATAAATTTTTCCCGTCACACAGCCCGATTACCGTCACCGTTACAACCGGTTCTAAAACCGCTGCACTGCCCTGCGTATGTCCGCCGGAAATCTGGATACCCAGCGGTTCGCACTGCTTTTGGAGCGTTTCCATGATTTCCCGCAGCTTCGCCTCCTCTGCGGACAGCGGTAAAAGCACCGTACACTCCGCCGCCACGGGAATTCCGCCGCCTGCATAAATATTATTGGCGGCTCGCTGTACCGGATTTTTCGCTGCAATGTCCCCCGTTGCAGCCGCTGCCGCACTCACCACCGCAGGCTTGTCTTTCTTTTGCAGGCTGATATACGCACAGTCTACACCAATCGCCGGTTTCGCCGCATATTCTTCACGTTTTTTTATCTGCTTTAAAACAGAACGCTTCAAAATCGAATTTGATACTTTTCCCGGATTCATATACTCTCCATTCCGGCAGGCCTTTAAGTAAAACTTGCCACTTTGCCTTATTTAGGTTATGATTAGTAAAGCAGGGCTGATGCCACCATCGGCACAACCATTGCCAATACTAAAATAATAATGATAATTGCAGAAAAAATTTGCTTGTTTTTTTTATTGTTAAAATTAATCATGCTTACCTCATTTCTGAGCGACTTTGTCGCGAAGCGGCGATGAAAAATTCGCGAAAGCGATTTTTCATCTGACATCAGGGATAGTTGTTTTCGCTCAGAAACAACTATCTGTATGAAAAATAATCGCATCAGCATTATTTTTCATACTTGCTCCATTTCTGTGATTATCCCAATGTAAAGGATAAATTATGAAACTGATACTGCCTTATTTTATACTAATATTATTTCTGCTTCAACATAATATGAAAAAAAATTCAAAAAAAGAGAAAATTAACAATGAAACCTTCTGGAAACGGGAGTCGGAAGCCAATTCTGTGCGAAAAAAAGATATTTCCGGATTGGATTACATCCGGATTCCGGATACACTGACCTGTCCGGATACGCAGGATGAACGTATCTTAAAGGAGTGGCATACAATTGAAGCTTTAAAAGAAAAAAAGATTTTAAATCTGTCAGGTTTTACCAACACCGATTTAAAATTGGAATACGGTGTCGGCAACTTAACCGAGCTGACCGATTATGACAACAACTATGTCACACTGAGCCGCTCCCTTGCAAGAATTGCTGAACTACTGACAGAACAGGGGTTGAAAAAAGAGGCTGCCGCATTTTTGGAATTCGGCATCGCAACCCATACCGACATCGGTAAAAACTATACCCTGCTTGCCGGATATTACATGGAATATGGAAAGCCTGAAAAAATCGACTTTTTAATCGCACAGGCAGAACAGCTTTCCTCACTTTCCAAAGACCCGATTATTGCCCGGTTAAAAGCCATCCAGCGCGGAGAGACTTCACCTGCCTAACTTTTTACTGCGCTTACGATTAAACAGACTTTTTATTTTTTATACGGCAGTTTCCCATGCTCCGAAATAATGCCGTCAATGATTTTTGATGCCCGGCTTTTTGTCAGGCTGTCAATATCCTGCTCCAGTGTCAGCCCGTGATAGGAAACCAGTGCTGCCAGATATCGTTTCTGCGCCGCTGTAACCGGCGTATCTTTCCTGACCGTGTAATTAAGCGGCAGGGTTTCTCTAAACCCTTCATCGTCCGGTTTCACCTCATACAGCCTGTAATAAAGCTGATGGGCGCTGACCGCATCGTCTAAGGCGCGGTGCGAATTACCCGGATTAATCTGAAAATATGCGCAAAGCACATCCAGATTTTTATGTTCCACCTCAGGAAGCAGTCTTCTTGCAAGCTTTAAGGTATCAATTCCGTTCTTTTCAAAAGGAATCCCATGATTCACACACGCTTTTTTCAAAAATGAATAGTCAAATATAATATTATGTCCCAGAAGCGGCATATCCCCGATAAAACTTACAATTTCATCAATTACTTCCGAAACATGCGGCTGCCCTGCAACCATTTCATCAGTAATGCCGGTCAGTTCCACAATCCGCTGCGACAGCTTCTCCTTCGGATTTAACAGACGACTGTAGGTTTCTGTAATCTCGCCGTCACAGACCTTTGCCATGCCGATTTCAATAATCTGATTTTCTGACGGATTCAGCCCCGAAGTTTCCAAATCCAGTGCCACATAGTCCCTTATCATAACCAATCCTCGTTTCCCGTTTACTTTCTATCTCTTATCCTTTGATTTACAGATATCCTGCAAAAAACACTCACTGCACTTTGGCGCACGCGCCGTACAGATTTCCCGTCCAAATGTAATAATCTGTATATTGTATACAATCCAGTGGTCTTTCGGCAGGACCTTCATTAAATCATATTCAATCTTTTCCGGTTCAGTTTCCTTTGTAAAACCCAGTCTTTGGGAAATACGCTTGACATGGGTATCCACTACGATACTCGGTTCATGAAAAATATTGCCGCGGATGACATTCGCCGTCTTTCTGCCGACCCCCGGAAGACTTGTAAGCTCCTCTAATGAAGACGGCACTTCTCCGCCAAAATCCACACAGATTCTTCTTGCCGTTTCAATCAGGTTCTTTGCCTTGCTGTGGTAAAATCCAATCGAGCGGATATCCTGCTCCATTTCCTTTACATCTGCATGTGCAACTGCCGATACGTCCGGGTACTTTACAAATAAATCCTTTGTCACGATATTGACCCGCTCGTCGGTACACTGCGCCGACAGCATCGTTGCCGCAAGCAGCTCCCACGGTGTCGTGTAATTTAAACTACACCGGAATTCTGTCGTATACCGCTCATCTAACCGCTCTAAAATGCTTTTCGTTCTTTTTGTCATAATCTCACTAATCTCCATTCCGCAGGCATTTTAATGCCAAAGGAATCGCGAGCCAAATATCAGATTCGGCTCTGCGATAAAAGCTATTTGTTTTTGGGTACACAAAAAGCGGGTGATGGGAATCGAACCCACGTATCTAGCTTGGAAGGCTAGTGTTCTACCATTGAACTACACCCGCAAAAGTGCCTAGAACCGGAATCGAACCAGTGACACGAGGATTTTCAGTCCTCTGCTCTACCGACTGAGCTATCTAGGCAGAAATCTAAGATTTCTTATCTTTTATTATCACTGTGCCGCCTTTACACGACAAGCACAGTGATAATTATACAATAATATTTTTTTTCAGTCAATCCCCAAAATTTATTTTTTATGCTTCTTTTTATCCTGCAGGGATTCCTGTTCCTTTACATAAGCTTCATACAAATCGGGGCGGTACTTCTTTGTCCGCTCAACAGACTTTTCAAGACGCCATGCGTCTACATTGCCGTGGTGTCCCGATAAAAGAATGTCGGGTACTCGCATTCCTTCAAATTCCACCGGACGGGTATACTGCGGATATTCAAGCAGTCCGTTTTCAAAGCTTTCGGTTTCTGCCGATTCTTTGTTATTTAAAACACCCGGCACCAGTCTGGACACCGCATCAATCACAACCATTGCCGGCAGTTCTCCGCCTGTCAGCACATAATCTCCGATGGACACATAATCGGTTACAATCTTTTCCAGCGCACGCTCATCAATGCCCTCATAATGCCCGCACAGAATACACAAATCCTCTTCCTGTGCAAATTCCTGTGCCATCTGCTGTGTAAACGGATACCCCTGCGGTGTCATATACACCACTCTCGGCTTCTTTCCAATCCGCTCTGTCACGCTTTTATACGCGGAGCAGACAGGTCCCGGCTGCATAACCAGTCCGGCACCGCCGCCATACGGATAATCGTCCACCTTCATATATTTATTTTCCGCAAAATCACGGATATTTACCGCATCTACCGATAAAATTCCGTTCTGGATTGCGCGTCCTGTAATACTTGTATTCAGTCCATCCAGAATCATCTGCGGAAACAGGGTCAGTACGTGAAATCTCATTATTTTGCTACCTCTGCGATTGAATTTAACAGGAATGCATAGTAATCATGATGCAGGTTCATACCGTTGGTGCTGTAATCCGGATTTAAGTATCCGGCACCGTTTTTATATGCAGAAGCCACATCAATATAGGTGTATCCGGCAGAAGCTGCAAGAACACTTACCGTATCATTTACATCATCAATTGCAGACTGTGTGATTTTATTCGTATCACGTGCTTCAAATCCGCTTGTTACAGGAAGCAGGGATAAAATATATACCTTTGCGGACGGACAGCTATCCTTTACGGCTCCTGCCAGTGTAATTAAATCTTCTGCTATCGCTTCAGCGCTCTTGCTTCCGAAATTGACATCATTTAAGCCGACCATGATAAATACCTTGGACGGATTTAACTGTGCCACGCTGTCTACTTCTGCAACTGCCTTTGTCGTTGTCAGGTTATTTCCGGCAACTACATGTGCGCTGTTTAAGAAACCGTATTCCTGAATACCGCCGATAATAGAATCCCCGAACAATACAGCATCACTGTAATAATCCTGTGTTGTAAAATCTGCTTCTCCGGCAGGTCCATCAATCGCAAGAATGCCGCTGTTTGACGGTGCTGCCGTTGTAGCTTCTGTTGCAGGCTGTGTTGTCGGTGCTTCTGTTGCTGCCACTGTCGGTGCCTGTGTTACCGGCTGTGTTTCATTCTGTGTTGTCTGCTGTGCCGTTGTCGGCGGTACTGCCGCCTGCTGCTTATTGTCGGAAGATGATCTTCCCATAAACCGGATAACTGCCACGCAGATAACCAGTGCCACAAGCACACCTGCCGCTCCGAAGCAGTAATTTCTGTATTTATGCCACATTCTCATTTTCCGGTTCAGTTTCACTGAACTTTTTGTATCTTTTCCATTGTTATCCATTTCCTGTTACCAGCCTTTCTAACTATTGTTTTCTACCATTTTACACGTTTTAACACGACTGCCGAAGTCTTTCTAAGACCGATATCCAACCAGCCGCCGTTTACTGTATACCAAAGCTGTTCCTCACCGAAACCGCCGTCAAATGTCACAAATATCTGTTCCATCTCATCTTTATCCGTAATGCCAAGTTCCCAGACCGGAACCCTGACCCTTCTTTCATCTTCAGAATTATTGACAATGACTACAACTGCATCCTTCTGATTAAATCTGCCATAAGCAATCAGATTATACTCTCCGACAAGCGGTTTATAAGAACCGTTCTTTAAAACTTCCTGTGACTTATGCATGGCAATTGCCGCCTTGTGAAATGCAATCAGTTCCTGATCTTCACTGCCCCACGGATACGTTCTTCTGTTATCCGGGTCTGTCCAGCCGCACACGCCTGCTTCATCACCATAATAAATAGTCGGCGCTCCGGGCCATGTCATCTGAATGATGACAGCTTCCATAAAGACGGCTTTATTTACGCCTTCGTTCGCAGCTTCTGCTCCAACGGATGCCGTTCTGCCGACACGGTGGTTCGTTCTGGTCAGAAAACGCGAGTGGTCGTGATTTGAAAGTTCATTCATGGAAATCGCAACTGCCTGTCCACCCATACGGGACATATTGTGATGCATAGCCCCGAAAAAATTGCCCGCATTGCCAAGCATATCCTGACGGAACTCATCACTGTGCTTCTGCATACCGGTTAAAAACCACGTCACCGGTTCCATAAACGCATCATAGTTCATAATGGTATCCCATTCATCCCCCTGGAGCCAGTCATAGGAATCGCCGTAATTTTCTGCAAGAATGACAGCTTCCGAATTTGCTTCCTTGACTGCCTTTCTGAACTTTTTCCAGAACTGGTGGTTGTATTCCCGGCTGTTGCCCAGATCTGCCGCAACATCCAGCCGCCAGCCGTCTACGCAGTACGGCTCGGATACCCATTTTTTACCGATACCTAAAATATACTGCTCCAGTGTATCCGCTTCCTCGTAGTTAAGCTTCGGCAGGGTATCATTGCCCCACCAGCCGTCATACGAGTTGTTATCCGGCCACTGGTTACTGTAGAATTTAAAAAAGGTATGATACGGACTGTTAAAGCTCTCATACGCACCGGATGCATACTGTTCCGGGCTTGTACTGTAAATATGCTCCCTGTCAAGCCATTTATTAAACGAACCGCAGTGGTTAAATACGCCGTCAATAATGACCTTCATGCCTCTTTTGTGAATTTCTTCCACCAGCTTTGCAAAAAATTCATTGCTGGCTTCCAGATTCTTTTTATTCGTTACCCTGTCCATATACCGGGTTGCATGTGTATTACACTGATCTCCCTCACTGAGCAGTTTTCCCTCATCCGATACAATCACACCAAAATGCGGGTCTATATAATCGTAGTCCTGTATATCATATTTATGATTGGACGGCGATACAAACAGCGGGTTAAAGTAAATAACCTCTACCCCTAAGTCCTGTAAATAATCCAGCTTGTCCCATACGCCTTTTAAGTCGCCGCCGTAGAAATTACGCACATCCATCTGCGCCGGATACCGGTTCCAGTCGTCCACCTGACAGACATGCTCTCCGATATAGCTGTATTCATCATTTAATACATCATTGCTTTTATCCCCATTGCAGAAGCGGTCTGTAAAAATCTGATACATCACCGCACCCTTTGCCCACTCCGGGGTCTGAAAGCCCGGCATAATCTGAAAATTATAAAAAGGATTTAATTCTTTTGCCGCGCCAATCTGATTATAAAAACAGACATTTTTGCCGGACACGACTTTAAAATAGTAATAAAGCTTTTCTTCCGCCACTTCCACCGATGCCTCGTAGTAATCAAACAGTGTATTATTGGCAACACGGTACATCTCATACTCCTGATTGTTTACATACAGGTATGCCGTATCCACATTATACCTTCCTGTTCTTAAGCGAAGCTTTACCGTATCCCCCGGCTGCGGTTCTGCCGGTATTCTATATTCTTCTGTAACGTCACTGAATAACGCCCCTGTCTTTAATACCGGACGTGTATTACACATATACATCAGCTTCCGATTGCTGGCTGTCATATTTTCAATGGCTTTTACAATTCTCATGGACAGACTCCTCTTTTTAATTTCACATTCTTTATTATATAACGAAATTCAATAGATTTCAACAACATCATCATTTTGCCCCTGAATCTCCCTATAAGCAGTAAAAAGGACAGCCGGGGAAGGCTGTCCTTTTTGGAGAAGGTATTTCACTTATTATGGGGTGTAGCAAAAAATATATAATGTATTGGGGGGTTTTTACGTTAATTATAGTATCATGAACGCAAAGTGAAGTGTTCACAATCTTGACGAATTTTGTCGATTTTTTTTGTGCATATTTCACAACCGTTTCCCCACCCTTTGAATACAATCTAATTTTCAAACAACGCCTCAAACTCCTCACGGGTTACTTTTTCTTTTTCCAGAAGCAGCTGTGCGCTCTTTTCAAGCACGTCCATATGCTCCTCAATCATCTTTTTGGCTTTGCCATAGCACTCGTCAATGATGTTCTTTACTTCCATATCAATCTGGGAAGCCACCTCTTCGCCATATGGTCTGGTATGTGCCAGATCCCTGCCGATAAAGACTTCATCACTGTCGTTGTCATAATTAATCAGCCCCAGCTTTGATGAAAAGCCGTATTTTGTAACCATTGACCGGGCAGTTTCCGTGGCCTGTTTGATATCCTGTGATGCCCCGGTGGTAATATCATCAAATACCAGTTCTTCCGC
>ERZ773173.1212-NODE-1212-length-24408-cov-3.328748_pt1 | contig 24408 bp, 20 predicted proteins | sample MGYA00580535_ERZ773173 | MGnify/ENA primary metagenome ERZ773173 (study PRJEB29015, sample SAMEA2737856) | human gut metagenome | biome: human gut; feature: human-associated habitat; material: faeces | place: China | collected 2012 ...
GTCGGCGCCTATTATTTTTGTGATATAGCGATGAGTTATTTTCCCTTATTGTCGAAGAAGAAAGCCTCGGATAAGCTGTCCCGGTGGATACGTGTCAGCGGGAAGTTGATGGAGCGGCTGGAGGAGTGCGGATGGCATCCCCGCCAACGGATCTTATCGCCCCGTCAGCGGGAGTGCATCGTTTCTCATCTAGGGGAGCCCTGAGTCAGATCTCGTCGGGGGATTCGCTGTCGCCTCCTCCCGGGGCGGTGCGTCGGGCACGATCTTCTCGAACTTGGCGAGGCCGGTGACGCTCTTTAGCGTCACGCTCGGACGGAAGACGATCCGGGGACGTTTGATAAGGGAGGCGTTGAAGTCGGACTCCAGCTTGGTGCCCTTGCTGCCGATCACGGCTTGGAAGTGGCCGAGATCGCCTAGCTGGACGGTCTCCCCTTTCTGGAGGCGTTGCTTGAGGATGTAGAGGAGGCCGTCTACCACGACCTGCACGTCGCCCCGGGAGGCGGTGCTGCGGTCGGCGATCTGGTCGCACAGCTCCTCGAAATCGCAGGTGCCGGTGGACTTGTTCACGGCGTAATACAACTTGGAGCCGGCGGCGGCTCCCTTGGTCATGTCTTTTCGTAAGACTAATCGGTACTTGATCGGCATAATGTCTGGTGTTTTATTGATTACGTCGTAAAGGTACGACATGCCGCCGGTGGGATTCCGGTCAACGGGGACGAAGGGGAGCGAGGTCGGGTGAATGGGGGTAAAGAGGTGATTTTAGGGGGGAGAATGCTTGTTTGTCAAGAAAAATAAGCGTATGTTTGCCTTATCAAAATTCGATTGACATGAAAAATTTACGGTATGAAAGAGAAAGACAAGCGGCGAGACGCGAGAGGTGAGTCCCGTGAACGGGCGAAGTGCCAGCGTGAGACGTTGGGCAAATATTTTTACGATTTGTCAAAACTGACGTTCACGGCATTGGTGCTGGGTGGAATAGCTATGTTATTCCAATCGGAAAAGATAGAGATAAGTATGATTGGAATGTTCATGGTAGGGATCTTGTTCTCTGTCGGGTTAGCTTTCTGTGGTAATAAAATCTTGAAATAATAAAGAGCTATGAATCCATTGACATTTCTTTTCGGGGTAATGCTATTGATACTTGTGGTGTTTATCGTTTGGATGTACACGCCATCCGGCAAGCGTTGGTTGGATAGCATGAAATAAAAGGACTATCGTATTTCCGGTCCGGACACTACTGTGTTTGGCTCCGGATACTACTGTGTTGGCTTCCCGGCACAATAGTGTTCGGTGCCAAACACAGTAGTGTTTTTTTGTGGGCGGCTGATGGTTGGCGGGTCAGCCCTCCACCCGCCTCACGCTCTGGCTTCCCAGCACCCTCCCGATCCGGTCGCTCAAGGCGAAACAATCCCTTAGTTCCCCGAGGCATGCCGCCCGCTCACCGGTCGAGGTAGCGGAGCGGAGGCGTGCGGCCGTGCGTTGTAGCCGGTCGTGTATGAAAGGCTCGGCGTAGAGGAAGAGCTGGCGTTCGGCCTCGTCGGGCAAGAGTTCGTCGGGGAGCCTTTCCGGCGGTCCCTCCTCCGGGTAGGAGGAACGGAGGGAGAGGATGAGGGCGGAAAGAGACTCGTCCGTGATCCCGTCCGGATGGCCGCCTCCCGAGAGGAGAGTCAGCAGGTCGAGATGGGCGGGTTCCGTCAGGGGCATCCCGCCGGCGGACAACTCGGAGGCGACCCATGCCGGGAGGGAGATACCGCTACCATCCCCGGCGTAGAACATCCGGTCGTGGTTGGCGAGGCAGAAACGCAGCAAGGCCCTTTCCCGGAGGCGTGCGGGAGGGAGGCCCGTCACTACTTCCGCCGGCCCTGTCCGGACAGGCTCGCCGGGAGAGGCGGACAACTCCTCACGCAATACGTCGAGAGGGATACCCGTAGCCTTGGAGAGCTCCTCCATCCGCCGGTACACGGCCAGCGGAGAGCCTACGAGACGGATCTCCCCGAGCACCTCCCGTATCCCCCCGGCGTCGGGTCCGCCTTTCCGCCCCGCCGCCTCCCGGATGCGGTGGCTCAGGTAATCCACCGCCTCTGTCCGCACGAGCCTGCGCAGCGCCTCGGCCCCTAGCCGGCGGAACACCTCGTCCGGGTCCATGCCACCGGGCAGGGGAAGGAGGCCCACCTCGCATCCCCGTGCCAGCAAGAGATGGGCGGAGCGGAGGGTGGCGGTCTGTCCCGCCGGGTCCGGGTCGAGGGCGAGCGTGACGTGCCCTGTCAGCCTCCGTATCACCCGCACGTGATCCTCGGTGAGCGCCGTGCCGCAAAGCCCGGCGGCGTGACGGATACCGGCGGCGTGGAAGGCGATCACGTCTTTGTAACCCTCGCATAGCAGCACGTCGCCCTCGGCGCGGACGGCCCTCACCGCCTCGTACAGGCCGTAGAGGATACGTCCCTTGTGGTACGCCTCGCTGTCATCGGAGTTGACGTATTTGGCCGTTCCCGCCCCGTCCGCCCCCCGGTACCGCCCGGCGAAGCCCGCCCCCCGGTGGTCCTTACCGGGAAGACAAGCCGCCTCCGGAAGCGCCTGAAGCCCTCGGGGGCGTCGGGCGGGCAGATACCTACCCCGAAGTGGGAAAAGGTCTCACGGAGCGCCCTGAGGTCTTCCTCGCCGTTCTCGTCCTCGCCCGTTATCCCCTCGGCGGGATCGTAGGGAAGGAGGGAGCGGGCGAAGGCCTCGTTGCCGCGTAAGATCGCCTGTCGTGCCTCGTGCCGTCCGGCCTCTTCCGTGCCCCGTTCCTCCTCCACCTCGATGCCATACTTGCGGGCCAGCAGCCGTACGGCCTCCTCGAAGCCGCATCCCTCCATGTGGCGCACGAGGCGTATGGGGTCCGCCGCCTCGCCGCAACTGAAGCATTTCCCGATATTGAGCGCCGGGCTGATCCGGAACGAGGGGTGACGCTCGTCGTGGAAAGGGCAGAGTGCCACGAGGTCCTTGCCGGAGCGCCGTAGCGTGAGGTACCCGGCCGCTACCTCGTCGATGCGGGCGGTTTCCCGTACCCGCAGTAAAGTGTCATGCGTGATCATCCGAACAGGTCTTTATCCAGCTCTGCTTTCGCCGGTCTGCGGTCGTTCGGCACCGGCGTGCGGTCGTCGGTGAACCGGGTAACCCCCTTGTTGTGGCAGAAACGCACCTCCCCGGACTCTCCGTGCCGGTTCTTGGCGATCGAGAGGGTACCCCGGCCCTCGGTGGAGAGACGGGTCTCCGGGTCCTCGTCGATGTTCATCACGGAGAGGCGGCGGAGGAAGAATACCGTATCGGCGTCTTGCTCGATGGAGCCGGAGTCACGCAGGTCGGACAGCATGTTCTTCAGCGTGGGTCTCGCCTCGCAATTCCGGTTCAGCTGGCTCAGCAGCACGACGGGGATGTCGTTCTCCTTGGCGATCAGCTTTAGTTGCCGTGTGATGGCCGATATCTGGTCGTTCGTGCTCTTGCGGTCCTCGGAAGGCGAGAGCATCAGTTGGAGGTAGTCCACGATCACCATCTCGCACCGCCCCTGCTTCCGCCGGAGCGAGATCTGGTAACGCAGGTCGGCCACGCTCAGGTCCGTGCGCTCGTCGATCCATATCGGCAGTCGCTCCAGCTCGTCGGAGGCCCTTTGTATCCTCTTCATCTCGGGGGCGGAGAGGGTCCCTTTCAGGATCTTGGAGGGCTCTATGTCCGCTATGCATCCCAGCAGCCTGAACACCAGCTGCTCCTTCGACATCTCTAGGCTGTAGAGGCAGACCGGGTGCCCGTTCCTCGCCGCGTTCAGCGCCATGAAGAGGGCGAAGGCCGTCTTGCCTACCCGGGGGCGTGCGGCGATCACGTTGAGCGTGCCCGGCATCATGCCGCCCGTCATCCGGTCCAATCCCTCCAGGCCGGTATGTATGCCCGGCGTGCGTCCTTCCGTCACCCTGCGTTGTATCTCCAGCATGCGCTCCTTGGCCAGCAGGGTGGCTTCCTTCATGCCTACGCTGTTCGTGGCGTGCGAGAGCCGTTCCATCAGCCGGCCCACGTGCGAGTCCATCTCCTTCAGCAAGGCCTCCGTGTCACGGTCCGGCCGTGAGGCTTTCAAGGCCGAGTCGTAGCAGCTCAGCATGAACTGCCTCGCCACGTAGGCCTCCCGCAGGTGCCGTGCGTGGGTAGGCATGTACTCGTCGCTGGTTTCCAGATACCGTCCGCCCAGCGCCAGCTGGTACAGGTCGGTGGCCAGCGTCTCCTTATCGGGCGCTATCCTCCGCAGCTCCTTCTCCACGGAGAGGGCGTCGGCGCTCTCCCCCCGGTTGTAGATGTTCAGGTACGCCTCGAAGGCCATCGCCACTTGCGGTAGCGTGAACATCTCCGGCAGCAGTTGCGCCGCCAGCGTGGGCATATGCCGGTGGGAGGCCATAAGCCCCGATAAGATCGCTTTCTCGATCTCCTGCTCCTGCGGGAGGGCGAGGCCGTCGGGCAGTGTCGCCGGGCGGTCGTTCTTGTTTTTGCTCGTGTTTGCCATGCTTTACTCCTGTTCTTGTTTGTCGTTATCTTTCTGTATCTTCTCCTCCTTGATGAAGAGGGACTTGTAGAAGGGTACCTTGATGGCGAGGCCGTTTCCTGCCTTGATCTTATGGATCATGTTTTCCTCGGCCAGCTCGTTCAGCGCTTTCCTCGCCGCGTATAAGGAACATCCCAATGCCCTGGCCATGGTCGTGATATGGATGATGCACTGCCCCTCGTAGATAGATACCCGCTTGCCGCCGGCGTATCGATAGTTGTAAGGCTTGTTGGCTAGTTTACCGAAAATGTATATGAACACGCCGATCTTAAGGCGTGTTTTGTTCTTCGGATAGTAATCTTGCAGTAATAGGTCGATAAATAACCTCGGAAAACGTGTGTAACCTCCACTTTTTAACTCTTTGACGCTAACTGTCTGTTTCATTGTACTTTGTATTGTTTTGAATGGTGAAAATAAAGAATCGAACCTAGTTTCGAACCCCCGATCGAATGGGGGGTTTAAGGATTAACAATCTGTTAAATAGTGGTTTGTCTTGAATAGGTGTCTATTTTTCGAATGCCCTTTTTAACGTCATTTCGCACTATATAAGATATAAATAGGTATTTATAATAAAAATAAAAGAATAGAAAACGAAACGTTTCCTTCTTTTTTTGAATTAATAATTATTTATTTTGTATCTCATTAAATCAACTTATTTGTATTTCCTACTTTCTTTACAAAGGTAAGGTTATGTTTTGGTTTATGCAAGCATTATTATTGGTTAATTATTTTGTTTTATAACATGGTATAATTTTTTCTAATGTGGGTTTAAATGATTAATTTGATTCTTTATTATGACTAGATTGGGGTGAGTAACCTTTTGCTTAAAAATGAATTTATTATCTTTAAAAAATTATGTTTGTTATAGAGACGGGGTATATCCCGTCTCTTATTATATGATAATGTTACTTATTTAATTAAATTAGATTCCTCGTCTTGATACTTTTCTTGTTTGGTGAAAAGCTGGTGTATGTTCCTTAACGCTTTGTATACCCTTACTTTTAGGCTATTGAGCAAGGAGCCGTCTTGACCCACCGTTCCGTACCCTGTGACGGCCCTCGCCTTGCGATCGTGAATGAATACGATCTTACCTACTTCTCTTAGATGCATGGCTAATGTACCGTCTTCTCCTCTTTTTATATCTACCCGAATCCCGATTCTCCGGGCCGGCTCTGTATGATAGGCGAAAACGAGCCCTCTTACGCTTAGTTCCGGGCGCTTGAATGATAGAAAGTATAGATAGATATCCCGTGACAACTCGTAGAAGAACAGGTCGAGCCTTGAGTGTCGCTCATCCGGGATATAGCTCCATGAGGAGCAGCAGGCTACGTTTCCCGGAATCCGCAAATGATCTACTAGGATCTGGACGTATAGGGGAGGGTACATGGTATCTGCGTCGATATTGATATGGTATCTGCCTCGTGCGTGGTCTAGTCCGCATTGGCGGGCATATCCACAACTATGTCGTTTTTCCAAATAATGCGGGAGGCCTACGAGACGGAATATCTCACCTATCGGATGAATCATTGTTTACGCCGATGATCTCCACGGGATATTCGCATCTCATCTCACTCAGCGCCCATAGGCAAGGCAATAAATGCCTCTCCTCATTGTAAGCTATGACGGATACGGTAACCACGGGCTCGTCGCTTTGTACCTTCGCTAGTTTTTGCTTGATTTCTTGAATGATCCCCTCATGGACGTTGTCTAGGGGTTGATTGTATATGGATATGTATTTTTTTGCCCATTTCATGATAATTATCGTTTTAATAGCATCTTCTCCAAAGACCTTACGGCCTTGTATCCGAATATCTTGATGAATAATGTCCGTGTACGGTAGTAGGCGAAAGCCTTATGCGAAAACCATGAGTTTTGGTAATGATGAATCGCATGGGTCTCAGGGGTGAGGAATACCTCTCTCGAATCGAATACCTTAGGCGAGAAGTATTCCTTGGGCAAGACATAGACAGCCTCTCCTAGGTCTTTTTTCTTCAGATCGTCGATATTGCTACCGCTGGGCATGTTTATGACGGGCTTTAGACGGAGTATGGTCTCGTTCAGGATCTCCGGTAGCATACGGATATCATAACTTCCGTCTTCACGTATGAAATTTCGTCCTTCATAATAATCCAAGCAGCATTTGATCCAGTCACAACCTTTTTCGGCTCCTAATATGGCCGCCTCAATCGTACCGGAAGTTTCCGCCCCGACGAAATAGGGCAGCTCAAGAAAGTTATCGAGGCTCTTCAGTATCTCCACGTCTGAGTCTAAGTAGATTCCTCCATGGTGGTAAAGAGCGTACAACCGGATGTAATCGGCGGCGAACGCGTATTTCTTGGTGTTGAACGCTTGCTCTACCCATGGGACTTCGTGGATGTTAAAACGTTTCGTGTCCCATAAAATGATCTCGTAGCTAGGAAGGTGTTTTTTCCAGCTATCAAGGCAGTCTTGTATTTTCCGTGGATATGGATCACCACTTAACCAACAGAGATGTATGATTTTAGGAATCATGGCTTATTCTATTTTTTGTTTTCTATATCAATTTCACTTAATACTTTACTCATTTGGCTCTCCCACGAAAGCGATAGGACGGACTCCCTGATCTGGCAGGGAGATAGCGTTTGCCCCCTATGAAATTCCAGGATAGCGGGAATCTCGATCGGGCTTTCATCTGCTTTGGCTTTCAGTATATAAGACTTTCCCTCGAAATCACTGTCCATCTCGGAGTAAATGAAAGGGAGTCCTCTTGCTGCGTACTCTCTGTTTTTCAGTGTTTTGATGTGGGTGATGCCGCTTCTATGGCGTGCGAGGCTCCCTATGCCCATATCGGCCTGTTCGAAGAGCTCATCCAATTCTTCCCCGTGTCTCATCCCGTGTAGGATCACATATCTCTCTAAGTTATATTTCTTGATGAGTGGGAGAATATCGTTCTCTTCCCGTTTCGCCGCGAAATTGCCGACGATGTGGAAATATACATTATATCCGGAGTTTGCTTGGTAATAATTGACTAAGCCTTTTACTAGGCGGTCGAAGCCATGCCAGTAATGGATTTCCGCCACCCCGATCAAGTGGAGCTCATGGCTCGTGTCGTTTATGTGTTTCTTTAGCTTGATTTGTTTGAAGTCTATCCCGTTCGATATTTGTATGGTACGGCTACCGAATATTGTTTGGTAATCGGAAAAGGTGATGACCCCGCTTAACCGCTTAGCTAACGTATGGCGGAAGCATTTGTCGATAAGCAGCGTTGCCTTACGGGAGAAACCGATATATTCTTGGTCATAGGGGTATGTAGGTATCTCCATGACCACTTTCACGTGGTTTTTACGCATCTGCCATACCATGTGGAGCGTGAAAGGGTTCGCGTTATTGTCTGAGCGCATATAGACGAGGTCGATACCTTCTTTCCTGACGTATTCCACTATAGAGGAATACTCGATTCTTTTAAGGATCTTGCCTTTTATGCCAGTTCCGTAATCCCGTAAAATCTCGGAGTCGATCATGCGTAGTTTCCTGCCAGCTGGTTCTCGCATGTAGCAAAGCCTTGTATCCACTCCGCATGCCTGTAAAGCGTCTACTTGATATTGTATCTTCTTGCTGATCCCGTTCGCCGGGTTAAATCCATGGAATATAAGGAATAGGGCTTTCATCTTTTTATCTTTGATTTTAGGAAGTTAATTATGTTATATACGCCACTCAATTGAATATATATGCAGGAGATGAGAACGGCAATAACCGCTTTTATGAACAAGTTTGCCAGCTCCGGTAATATAATGGATGATTGGTGGATAGACCATAGGCATACTATCAATATACCCACGAGCGGAGCCGGGGAAATAAGTTGTCTGATTAAAGACGCTAGGCTGCGTTTTAGCGTCACTTTATACATCCATACATAACATTGTATGAAATTGATGGCGAAGGTCGCACATATACACCATGCGACAGCTTCGAGGCTCTTGAATATGAATATGCCGGCGAGGATGCCTGATACGTTCAATAGGGCTGAGAATACGCCACATATGAACAGGCTTTTCGTATCGTTGGCTGCTTGGTAGATGGAGCCGGAGGTGGACAGGATGATCTGTATGCCTACGGATAAGGATAGGATCTGAAATACGGGAACGGATGGCAGCCATTGGTCTCCGAATAGGATGAGCGTAATCTCCTTGGCGCAAAACCATAATAATACTGATAATGGGAACCCGATGAATGCTAGGATGCGGATGACTTTCTCGTAGGAGAGGGCTAATTTAAGCGGATCATCTTGAAAATTGGAGAAGACGGGATGCATGACTGGTGATATGACATGTGTTATGTTTTGCAACGGGAGCATCATCAAGCGGTACGACTTCTCGTAATATCCTAAGGAATTCATACTCATATACTTTCCTATTAATAATTTATCAAGGTTTCTGCTGAAGTAATTTATCACATTAAACATGAATTGATATGCGGAATAACTGAATATCTCATGAATGGATTTTGATCCAAATGTGTATTTTAATTTCTGGGGCTTTTTTCTTATGGAAATAATGAATATAAGGATGCTTGAGAATATAGGATTGATAATTAAGGCATATAATCCAGCTCCTGATATAGCTGCTAAGATTGCTATGATTCCTCCAATGCATTGAACAAATAAACTCCTGTATGCTATAAATTTAAATTCTTTGTCCTTGAATAATAGTGCGTTTGGAACGATGTTGGCTGAGGCAAAGAATAAGTTGAAAGATAATAAATGACATATGGATAGCAATGAACTCTGTTTGTAAAATAAGGAGATTGGCCATGATGACAAGAAGAATAAAATGGAGATCCCTATCCCGGTCCATAGTGTAAAAGAGAATATATCGTTAAGTTTATCCTCTGTTAAATGCTTGTTTTGAATGATAGCTGGAGCGATCCCTAAATCACTGAAAATACTGAAAAATGAAATGATGACGGTGGCGATCGCTACGACCCCGAATTCCTCTGGATCGATCAGCCGGGCCAGTACACCTGCCACGGCTAAAGAAATGATGATTCCTGAGTATTTTGATATAGCTGTATAGATTATTCCAGATGCCAACTCTTTTTGTATTGATGCCATATTTTTCTAGTAGAGGTGTATTATTCTCCTAATAGGCAAATATATGTTTTTTATTTAAATTATTCATGAGGTGTTCCTTATTTTCGATAAAAATACATACCTTTACATTAAAACAATAAAATTAAATGAGAGTCCTATTTGTCTATAAAGAGAAAAATGGGGATAATTTATTTGTTCCCGTGATTCGAACGAGGCTTTCTGTTCATGGAATAGAGGCTATCAGCTCAGTTGATGAGTTTTGGAATCCATCCCGGTCTTATGATATCATCCACATTCATTGGCCTGAGGAAGTGGTGGGATGGAATGTGAATGACGTGGATATCGATAAGCGGCTGGAGACCCGGCTGAGATATTTTAAGGAGAAGGGCTCTCGGGTTTATTATACGTGCCACAACTTATCCCCTCATTATGGAAGTCCTTTGCATCAAGCTTGCTATAGAGTGGTAGAGAGAATGGCCGATTGCATGGTACACCTCGGTAACTATAGTCTAGGCAAGATGGCCGGTCTATATCCTGATTGTAGGCATGTCCTAATTCCTCATCCGATTTATCTGGGCGCTTATGACGATACTCTGACGAGAGAGGCGGCAAGAGAATATTGGGGCATTGACCGGAGGACTTTTGTGGTTACGGCGTTTGGCAAATTCCGGAGGAGAGATGAGGTCTGGATGACGTTGAAAGCTTTTTTCTCTTTGCCTCGAAGGAAGAAGCTCTTGCTGGCCCCAAGAATGCTTCCGGGGAGTTATCCGAAGCCTTTATTGTCCGTAATACGTTGTTTATTACATCTTTTAGGGGTACGAACGGAGAATAATGAGCGGATTATATCAGATGAGGATTTACCGTATTATTTTGCGGTGTCTGATGTTGTCTTTATACAGCGTTGCGTTATCCTTAATTCCGGAGTAGTTCCGATGGCTTTCTTGTTCGGGCGGGGTGTCGTTGGCCCTGATAGCGGGAATGTGGGTGAATTACTGAGGGTGACAGCGAACTTGGTCTTTTCCCCCTCGGATCAAGGGTCTGTCAATTCAATGCTTCGCTCTGCCATGAACATGGATTTGGACGATTTAGGAGCTAAGAACCGGAGGTATGCCGACAAGTATCTCCATCCCGATAAGATAGCCGGTCTTTATGCGAAATGTTATCATTTTGAGGAATCGCATTGATCCCTTTTATCGGGTTCGTTTCCATTGCTGTCCGCATGGGTCATAATGTTTGACAACTTTAGCAGGATTGCCTACGGCCACAGAGTAATCTGGTATATCTTTTGTGACGACACTGCCTGCGCCGATCACGCAGTGCTTGCCGATATGTACGCCTGAGGTAATGACCGTGTTCGCTCCTATCCAAGACTCATCTTCTATGATCACAGGGGAGGTAGTTATGCCTTGTTTTACGATTGGTTTAGAAATATCATGGTATGTATGGTTGAGCCCGGATATAGTGATGTTCTGAGCCAAGATAACTTGATTCCCAATAAAAACGGGACCGATGATCGTATTATGTATGCCTATGCGTGAATGATCACCGATGTGTACGTGGCCTACCCCGTTGTCTATCGTGACGTAATGCTCAATTATACTTTCCTGTCCAAGTATGAATGAGTTAATGGGACTGACATTCATTATAGCAGATCTTCTGATCTTGCTCCGTTTTCCATAGGTTAACATAAATGGATTGACAAACCATTTAACCCATAATCTAGGGCAAGAGCCTCTTTGATTCATTATTAAGTAATGAACCGTTCTCTTTAATCTGTCATTTTTCTTTATCTTTTGTTTAAGATCGCTGATATTCATTTCTTTAAGGATTGAATGACTTCCATATAAACTTGCAATAGTTTCCTAGCCGTATGATTCCATGAGAATAATCGGGATCTTTGTAATCCATATTTTATTTGTTCATCATGGAATGCTTGATCTTCTTCTAGCCGCAGCAATAAGGAAGCTACTTCTTCTTCGTTGAAAGGATCTGCCAATAATCCTCCCTTTCCGGCGATCTCAGGCATGGCCGAGGTATTCCCCGTTATCACGGGTGTACCGCATGCCATAGCTTCTAGCATGGGGATACCGAAGCTTTCCCTTAGGGAGGTGTATAGGAAGACGAAGGCCCCATTGTACAAGTATGCCAAATCCTTGTTGGAGATGTAACCTGGGTAAGACAGGTAAGGCTTGATTTCCTCTATATGCTGCTCTCTCAATATCATATCCAGCTTGTCTTCGCGTAAGTCCGCTATTAATAGAGGACGCTTTCTTGATGAGCGCTTGAGATACAGACTGTATGCCTTCAAGGTGCGGGGTACATTTTTCTTAGGGTCCGTATTTCCTAGGAAGAAAAGGTAATCGTCCGAATGAATGTATTTATGGGTGATGGCGGATATGCCTGATAGGGGATGAAAATGCTGGCTGTATCCATTGTAGATCGCCATGATTTGTTCTTTGGGCAGACATAAGGCCTCTCGAATCCGATCACGTTCAAAATGAGATACGGTAATGATTCTCTTACACTTAGGGAGTATACGGGGAACTACTAAACGTCGGTAGTGCCAACCCATGTTTTGGTACCATGATGTATTACCTCCCTGCTTGGGCTCAAGGAAGATGATGTCGTGCAAGGTCAATACCAATGGGACGGGGCAATGAATCGGAGCCGTGTTACTCGTACAATGCAATAGGTCTGGCCTTATCTTGGCTACAGCCCGTGGCAACGCCACCTGCTCCCAAAGGGGGTAGGTGGGGCATTTTACCTCCACGATGTGCGTATTGCTTGTTTCTTCTAGGCAATGATCTTCTCCCGGACTTACGAATATGAAATATTCATTTTCCTTGTCGATTTTCTGTAGCTCTCGAATGCTCTCGAGCGCTACAAAATCCATCCCGTGCTTATTCGTACGGAAAATTCGCTGGGCTTCAATGGCTATCTTCATGATTTGGAGAATGTTTGGTGTGAGAGAATGTATGCTTTTTCCCTATTCGGAACGTGTTTAGGAACATGAGGAAGAATAGGATGGGAACACTGGCGATCGCCTTCCTGAATTTTTGGTCCACTAAATAGTCTGGAACCGCTACGCTAAAAGTGATGCCTAGCCATATCAAGAGGAACCACCATTTAATGGAGATTATGATATCAAGTGGACTTAGGATGGCGGCAATTAACGTGATAAACCCTAGCAATAAGACACGAGGGGGCATCATCCATTGAAATAATTTATCGCAATAGTCCCAATTTCCTTTTATTAGTGCTCCCGGTATCTGGAGAATCCCTGAGAGTAAGTTGTGGAATTGTGTGGCAAGCCAGCGCTGTCTTTGATTATAGAAGTCTTTCTTGCCTCTTACTTTCTCGTCGTATGTATAGACATCTTCAAGATATTCGATATATATATTTTGGAGTAACAGTTTTCGCTCCATGTACTTATCTTCCCCGATATCGTTGCAACCTTGTATGATATTCTTGAAAAGACCGTATTCGAAAGCCATACCCGAGCCACTTAAGGCGGACGAGAAACCTAGGCGGGTATGTCCTTTCCTGAAAATAGAGTTGTTGATCTCCTCGCTAACGGCGTCGAGCACCGCTATGCTGCTATCTCTGTTCTTGGCTACCCTATGCGTCTGTATGGCTGAACAACCTGCGTAAATAGCATCGTTTATTTTCTCTATATAATTGTTTTTTACGATATTATCGGCGTCAAGGATAATCACGTTGTCATATTTTGTTTTTCCTTCTTCAATGTAACGGATGGCTGCCTTGAGGGCCTCTATTTTGGTACTTTGTGGGTTCTCCATTTTTATAATCTTTACGGATAATGACTTTAGCCTATCGAGGGTTTCCTGACGCATTTGGTTGGCTATCACGATAATATCATATAATTCTCTTGGATAGTCTTGCTGAAGGAAACTTTTGACGGAGTCTATAATTACCTCATCCTCCCCATAGGCCGGAAATAAGGCCGCAAAACGGTATTTTTTCATAGTCGTAGGGTATTTATAAGTCGATTTCCTTTTAGAGTAAACGGCGAATACGAATAAATACAGTACGCATACCATAAAACATAGGAATACGATGGCGTCTATCAATTGAAATAGATACTCCTCCTTGTCTATCCAATTTTCTCCTATTTGAAAGAATTGCTCAATCATGGTGTTTTATATTTGAATCAGTTGATTTTTTTTCTTGTATTTCTTGATCTAGATAGGGTCCTACCATTATAAAAGTAAGTCCCGTAAAGGAAATTACCATTGTCGGGAATTGTCCCCAGAAAGAGTTCCCGTATGCATTGATAAACATTCCGAATATGCCACAAAGTAACCCTGTCAGTAGCCCTTTCAGCTCCGGATCTCTGAGCCGCATGGCTATGATCCATCCTCCCCATCCAATGGATAGAAAGATCATGCTTAGGTAAAGTGTCAAGCCAACCGCTCCTGTCTCCACCCAGATTTTGACATACCATGAATCTGTTGGAATGGAGGTGGTAAAGCGTTTTGATATTCTCTCTCCAGCCCTGTCACCTGATAATCCCAGCCCTTCTCCAAAAGGCTTGTATTTCATGTAGGATGCCAATTTCTTTTGATTTTCTTTTCGAACATTGAATGAGGCGTCTTCTGTCGGGGTGAATGCGGTACGCATCCTTCGGATGGTAGCGTTGCTATTTCCTATAGTAGTAAGGGCAAAAAAAACATAAGTAAGCAATAATAAGGTCGAGCTTGTGATAATGGTTTTGGTTTGTTTACTGACGAATGTATAAAGCGCCAATCCCGCTAATGGGACGATCATGGCCCCTCTTGTACCGGAAAGGAACATCGCATAAATGGCTAGGATAGCTATGCTTAAATAATATATTCTACATAAATAGGAGCGCATGTGGAATGCTGCGATCCCAAAGAACATAGTGGCGGCTCCCATATTCGCCCCCATATTGCTAGCGTCGGTGAAAAAAGAGAAATAGCGGACTCCGGACCATATGATATGAGTCGTAGCTCCCCCTTCATTAAGCCATTTGGTCTCGAAACTGTCAAATCCAATATATTTTTGCATGAAGGTTTTAGTTATAGCTAAAAGGGTGAATAGGGATAAACAAAATATCAAGGATTTTAAAAAAGAGTAACGAGTGCATAATAACGATGTAATAATAACAATGATAAACCCATTGAATATCAGTCCTCTTGATAATATCCAAGCCTCAAGTACTCCGGAGGGGTTAGCGATTTCAAAGATACAATATCCCATCCATATACAGCACATGACGCTTAAGGGGTGAATTGCTCTTTTCCATTCGATGTTCTGATAAAGGGCCGCATGAATGGATAGTAATACTAAGGCTGTTACGTATAGGATATCCATGATTACGCTAATGCCTTCTATTGGAATATATCGGGTAATACCCAATATGAAATAGTTGATCGTAAAAATGACAAATAGTATGAACCAAGGATATTTCAATAATAGGATACAGGTTATACATAACAAAGGCAAAGCTATTATCATCCCGAAAAGAGGGATGTTATTAAATAGTAAAGCTCCTCCTATTCCTACTAGTCCTATGACAAGGATTAATAGGGTCATATTGAAAGAAGAATCCTCTTTTATCTCTCTTGAAGTATCCATGAGCTTCGCTATTTTATGGCCGAATTGGTTGCGGTTAACCCCATATACATCATACGGTTCGTGAAAGAGCGCATGGAGGTCTGAGGGGGCAATTGCCCGGTGAAATCTTCTACGGCTTCTCGTGAGGCGTTATTCAAGTATAAATACAAAGATGTATTTTTAGTTATCTCACGCAAATAACTAACAAATTCCTTATCGCTATTTTTCCATACTCTGCGTACATTAGCTATTAGAATATTAACTTGACTTGAGCTTAGCAAATGTGGAGGCACACTGTTTCCTTGAATGGAAGGATATTCGATTAATACAATGTCTGGTTGACTTTCGGCTTTAATATACTCTTCTATATTTTCTGTGGTGAATAGTGACGATTCAATGTTTATCTCTTCTCCGATCCTTATATATCGTACTTGGAAACCTAGCTCTTCCCAACGTTCTTGAAAATATTTGGCAACGAATGTCTTCCCTTCTCTTTCTTCTATACTTAATATATTTATGTATAGAGTCTTATTTTTTTGCAAATAAGGAGCCAACCGATTGCAAGCGTATGCGGCTGATATTCGGTTACAGGTCTTTACAAATCCCCTGTATTTCAATTGGGAGTTGCGTCCGTTGAAGGCTCCTAATATATTCATTCCTGTGAGGCGTTTAGCCCGTTCTGCATCCCGGAGGGTACGGTCTAGTAATTCAATGACCAAATTTAGGGCTATAATGAAAATTAAACTACCGATAAAAGCGGCTATGACTAAAAACATGCGCTTACCTTTGTCACTAAACAATGGATAAGCGGCCTCTGAGATAGTTGTTAAGTTTGATGAGGTTAATTGTAAGTTCACCTGTTTCATCTTAGCCATATTTAAGGCATGGAGAACTTGTAGATAAGACTGTTCAGTGACATTGATCTCTCGTTCTTGCTGGTTGATCTTAGTCCCAATGGGAGAATAATTCTTATACTGCTCCTCGAAATCGTGCTTTCTTTTGTTTAAAATCTCTAAGTCTGCCTTGGATTTCACTTGTATCAAGGTCTGTGACAACCATTCTTGTACTAATCCGTCAATAGCGACTCCTTCTTTACTTTCTTTATAGCTGTTAATTTTATCTGTCAGTAATGCTATTCTCTTCTCGACATCTTTCAGTTGATCTTGATATCGTGTTAATTCTGTATCCTTGTTTAATGCGTTTTCAGAGGTGAAAGTCTCTATCTCGGTGATTTTACCACTGATGCGGGAAACATCTTCCAATGCGTTGATAAACTCTTCATTCGTTTTGACAAGTTTAGTACGAACTTCCATGTATTTCTCTAACTCGTTGATGATTTTGGTTGAGCTCTCGTAACTTCGTTGTGTTTCTTCGTAACGGTTCTCAAAATCAGCAAAAGAGTTTGCGATAGATTTTGTTTGTTCTGTATAATTTATGACGCTGTTTTGTACGTTATAATCTGTAAGATCATTTTCTTGTTGATTGAGTTTTGTCCTTAATTTATTCAATTCCTGCTCATAATATTTTACGATATCATTTGCTGTTTTATATTTTAAATTATCGTAAGAATATTTCATTTCTTCGCTGACTAACTTAACCGTATTCCATGTGATTCCGGGATCTGAGCTAGTGTAGGCTATCTCTATCAAATCGCTATTACCTTGGCGTCTAATAATTATGCTGGATAAAGCTGCGTAGCTATAGAATGCAGCTCCTCCGTTGAGCAATTCATGCAAATAATTGCGGCTATCACTGTTTTTATATTCTTTAAATCTGTTTATAGTGTTATCGAGAGAAGCCGTGTCTATTAAATTTATTATTTCTTCAGGTATAGATGCTGTTAATTTCTTGTAATTGTCAGCTGTTATATAGAGATTATCTATTTCAGGATTTCCTTGTGTTAGGTTTAATGCTAATAATTTTAGTGATACGTTTTCTAGGGTTCCTCTTGATTTTGTTAAATTAACCAAGTTATCATATGTGTTGTTTACTGCCTGCCAATCAGGTTTTGTCTCTTCATCTAAACCCGTGTTGGAGGTAATACCTGTGTAGATCGAAGTTGTCACGGTGTATTTTTTCTCCATGAATTGACTGAAATAGGCAACCAATGCTGTTACAATAAGCGTTCCAAATATCAGTTGGTGACGAATTCTATATAAAAAACGGGATATGTATAGTGTAATATCCATAAATTATCGATTTATGATTTTTACATTTGTAAGCATCTCTAATAGGGTTACCGCATTGTGTAAGGTAGCTCTACCCTCTTGATAAGAGATTACGGCTCCAGAACGACGTCCTCTTTCCATGGCCAAAGTCGTAATGTCAATTTTACCGTTGATGAAGTCTTGTTCCGATATTTTCATTTGGGCGTTGTAAAGGGCAGCAGCGTCTGATTTAGCTTTCAAAGTAGCTAAAGCTTGCAATACGTTATTATAAGCTTCCAATATTTTTAATTTCCGTTCTTCTATTGAGATCTCATATTCATAATCTAATTGCCGGAAACGAGCTTTCCGAGCTCGTACCTTTTGGCCACGGCTAAATAGGTCACCAAATGGGATAGACACCGATATGCCTGCGCTATAAGTATGTTGATTACTACCCAGACTTGTGAGATATTCAGGATATTCTACGGTTTCATGAGAGGATAGCTGCACTAATCGTCCATATTGGTACTGTCCGTATACCCTGAAATAATCTAGCCATTCTCTTTTGGTCACTTTCATTTCAGCATTAGCTTCATCTTTCTTAGCTTCGTAAATCTTGATCGAAGGGTGATCATATACTGATTCTAAAAAAACAGATAAAGGTGGTAATTGGATACGTTCATAATCATCTAGCATCGCTTGAATAGAGTCTGAGCCAGATGTTACTTCCACGGTTGTAGCTTTATCGAAATAGGTTTTCTTTTTCTGAGCTATAGCCGAAAGGATACTGAATATGAATAGGATGATAAATAAGTTCTTCATACGATTTATTAATGGATCTATACGTCCTCTTTCTGTACGAACGCCGTAAAGGTCTTAATGATGATCTTCATGTCCAGCCAGAAAGAAAATGTATGAGCGTATTTAATATCTAATTGTTTACGTTCCTCGGCGGACATACTACCAGAATTGCCACGTTTTTCTACTTGCCAAAGACCTGTAAGGCCGGCAGGAGCCATGAAGCGTTGTATGTATTCATCGCTGGTCAATAATTCCGCCTCGTATACGGGAAGAGGGCGGTTACCAACTATTGACATGTCTCCATTTAATATATTGAATAGCTGGGGAAGTTCGTCAATGCTGTATTTCCGGATAATATGGCCGATCTTTGTTATACGGGGATCATTCTCTAATTTGATGAAAGCGTTGGAGCGTTCGTGACGTTTTACTTTTAAATAGTCGTTTTCAGGAGTAGCGTCATTGTCGGAATATAAAATGATATTTTGCTCATCGTCTTTAAAAAAAGAAGCTTGCTTCTGTGAATTCACAGAAGTTGCTGAAGAGGCTACAGCCTCTTCAGCAATAGATTCCGTATACTGATTAAGTTTCTTATATTCAGCCAAGCGCTTGTCCGCGTCCATATACATAGAGCGGAACTTATAAAAATCGAAAACCTTGTAATTGCTGCCTACTCGTTTCGACTTGTAGAAAGCGGGGCCTTTGTCCTCCAGCTTGATCCAAATCACCGTGATGATAAAGATAGGGGAGAGGCAGAGGAGCGCCATGGATGAGAAAATGATGTCGAAGACCCTTTTCCATAAAGGCAGCTTGAAAATGGCGAGATCAGGCTCTTTTATTTGAGGCTTACGCGCTTTTTCCATTCTCTTGCATTTCTCGGCGATACCCAGTAGCTTCACTAAATCTTCCTTAGAGGTGGATTCGGAGATGACACAGTCCGTTCCGGCTTGCAAATAGGATATTTTCTCCTCCCGGGTCATTTCCGGGGCGATTAATACGATATATATATTTTGAAACGTCTTATGCAAATGCATGATCGCAGGAATGTTTAACGTAGGATCTGTTTTCTCGATGAATACACAATAATCCATTTCCTCGGCAGGAAGAAGCGTGTTTTTCATCTGCAGAAGCGTTATACATTCTATGACCCCGGTGCCTAATGCCTTACGTAAACGTTCGGCTAACGGCACGTTATTACCGAAAAAGACATAATTCATTATCTTAATATTCGTTTTACCCTTACCCTTAATTCCTCTGGATTGAAAGGCTTCAAGATAAAGTCTTCCGCCCCTTCCTCAAACAAACGGATTCTATTTGAGCTGCTCTCTACGCTCGATAGGATCAAGACCGGTATATGGCTGAACATATCGTTCGCTTTTAAATAAACCAAGAATTCCTCTCCGGACATTTCTGGCATATTCAAGTCAGAGATGATCAAATCCGGTAAATTGCCTTCTTGAAGCCAAGCGATCGCTTTCAAAGGATTTTCTTTATAGGATACCTTGTAAGTACTTGATAAATAAAGCATGATTATCTTTGCGATTTCTTGCTTGTCATCCACTAAAAGAACAGATTTCTCCATAGAGTCGTATAATATTGTCGTCTTTTGTTTTATCTATTATGCAAATTTAGGATATTAAATTGAAAAAATCTATGTTTTTCAATTGTTTTTTTGAAAAAACAGTTCGGACTTTGAAAATAGGGGAAACTGCGATTTTTTGATTAAGTTTGTACGCACATAAATGAGATGAGTATTCGAAGATGCGTTGGAGGAAATATATAGATTTTGATGTTATTTATTTATTGGTTGGCGCTATTGTCGGGATGGGTTTGTCCTCTTGCCAGCCGGAGATGCCGGTGATCTCTACGATAACCGTGGAGGCGGATGGCCTAACGGTTCCCGTGAACCCGGATCTGTATGGTTTGACCATTGAGGAGATCAACCACGGGATCGATGGGGGGCTGTACGCCGAGCTGATCCAGAACCGGAGCTTCGAGGATGGCGTGCCACCCTTGAACTGCCCTTACGACGCCGCCCGGAACGTCTTGATTACCCCGAATGGATGGACGATCCCTTTCATGCGGGGAGATTCCGTACCGGGATGGAGGCGGATCGTCCCTAATACACAGATATACCCGGATATGAAGGAGCTGGTGAATGATAAGAACCGGCGGTCGTTGCTCGTGGCCGTATCGACTTCCGGGGAGTCGGGGCGCGGAGGCGTGATAGCCGAGGGATACCGGGGGATACCGATCCGGAAAGGGGAACGATACGATCTATCGTTTTTCGCCAAGGGGGCGAATATGGTGCCCCGTACCATCCGGGTGGCCTTGGAGGACTCGATGGCTAATACGGTCTTGAGCGATGTGTTTCAGGTAGCGCCGCTATACGAGTGGAAACGATACAGGCATACGTTTACGGCTACGGAGGACGCGCCGAACGCGGTCTTGACGATCACGGCCGATACCTCCGCCGTGTTTTGGCTGGATGTGGTATCCCTCTTCCCGGAGGATACGTGGAAGGGACGGAAGAACGGGCTGAGACCGGACTTGGCGGCGCTGGTCGATTCCTTGGCCCCTCGTTTTATCCGTTTCCCCGGAGGCAGTTTCGTGGAGGGGTATACGGCGGGTACGTACCCTATCTGGAGGGAGACGCTGGGCGATATCTCGGAGCGTAAGCATTTCTGGAACGTATGGGCCTATGGTACGACGAACGGCATGGGCTACCACGAGTACTTGCAAATGTGCGAGGATATGGGGGCGGAGCCTATCTACGTTATTAATAGCGGGATCACGAGCCAAAGCCGCCGGCCCCGCTACGAGGATATCACGGCGATGGATAAGCTCACGGGAGATGCCTTGGACGCTATCGCCTACGCGAACGCCCCGGCGGATTCCCTGCCGGGCGCCCTGCGTGCGAGGAACGGGCATCCGGAACCTTTCAACTTGAAGTATGTCGAGATCGGCAGCGAGAACTATGGCGGGGAGTATTTCAGGCGCTTTGAGCTTTTCCGCAAGGCGATCAAGGAGGCCTATCCGGAGATTACCGTTATCAGCAGTTCGCCCCTCACGAAGCGAGGCCGTAGCGAGTGGGTGGATTCCCATTATTACGCCGGGGAGAATTTCTTCCTATCGACCTCCGGCCGGTTTAATAGCGACCGGTATTCCCGACGTTCGCCGGCGGTGTTTATCGGGGAGTTCGGGACGACGGAGCGGCCCTTGGCCGGTACGCTCCGGGCGGCGGTGGCCGAGGCCTGTTTCTTGGTCGGGGCGGAGGAGAACCCGGATATGGTACGCCGCTTGGCGTATGCCCCGGTATTGGGCAACGCCGGGTTCGAGAACCAGCGCCATCCGTTGATCTCTTTCAACACCCATCAGGCGGTGGTCTCTCCTTCCTACCATTTATTAAAGATGTTTACCCGCCATCGGGGGGATGAGGTGCTGAAGACGATCGTGGATACCTACGAGAAGCCACAGGTACGTACGGGCCGGGCGGGCGTGGAGATGTTTGATAATAGCTATGAGTTCAAGGACGTGCGGATCGACGGCGTGCCCGTATCGGATATATCCGTGATGAGCGGGGGATGGAAGGTCCCGGAGGCTGGTACGTTGGTGCCGGAGGCCAACCGGTGGAACCAGGTATTGTTCGGCGACTCTACGAGCTACGCCTATGAATATACGGCTACCGTCCGGCGTACGAAAGGTAGCGGGCAGATACAGCTTCGCCTCCGCGACAACGGGTGGACGGGCGAGCAGGCGGATTATATCGCCCTGACGATCGGGGCGGGAACGAGCGAGCTGTACCATCAGGTAGGTGGCGTGAAGGATAGCTTGGTCTCTCCCGTGCGCTTCCCTTTTGAGAGTAACCGGTGGTATACGGTTCGCATGACGTGCGAGTACGAGCGTGTCCGTTGCTATGTGGACGGCGTATTGCTGCATGAGGTGGATATGCGCCCGATCCCGTCGTTGGTATCCGTCGCTACCCTCGACAAGGAGAACCGGGTGATTTACTTGAAGGTCGTGAATACGACCCGCCACGAGGAGAAGACCTCTTTGCGTATCGAGGGAGTGAATATCCGTAACGAGGCGGAGCTGATCCAATTGAGAGGGGAGCCGGAGGCTCGTAATACGTTTGAGAACCCGGGGGCCGTAACGCCTGTCACCGAGCCTATCGTATTCCCGATGAGCGGCCCGCTAATCTATAATTTCCCGCCTAATTCAGTGACGATCTTGAAATTATACATGGAGTAGGTCAGATAGGGCAGGAGGGCCGGTACACTTTATCTGTATTTATCCTAACTTCGCGGCGACTTTAACAAAAAAAATGTGTTATGGAACCAATGCATAAGATAAACAAGGTAGAGCTCCGGAGCTTGCAGCTTGAGGACTATACGCAGTTGTCGCAATCTTTCAAGAGGGTGTACGCCGACAAGGATGTTTTCTGGACCCGCAAGCAGATCGAGACGTTGATACGGATATTTCCCGAGGGACAGGTCGTGACGCTGGTGGATGACCGGATCGTAGGATGCGCCCTCTCCATCATCGTGGATTATGACATGGTGAAAGGGGATCATACCTACGCCAAGGTAACGGGCAACGAGACGTTCAGCACGCATAACCCGAACGGGAATATATTATATGGTATAGAGGTGTTCATCCATCCGGACTACCGGGGCCTCCGGCTGGCCCGCCGTATGTACGAGTACCGGAAGGAGCTGTGCGAGAAGTTGAACCTGAAGGCGATCATGTTCGGCGGACGTATCCCGAACTATTATAAATACGCCGATCATATGCGTCCGAAGGAATACATCGAGAAGGTGCGCTCACGCCAGATCTACGACCCGGTGCTCACCTTCCAGCTCTCCAACGATTTCCACGTGCGGAAAGTGATGATGAACTACTTGCCGAACGACGAGGAGTCGAAGCATTGCGCTACCCTGCTGCAATGGGATAATATCTATTACCAGCCGCCTACGACGGATTACGTGGATAAGAAGACAACCGTGCGTGTCGGTCTGGTACAATGGCAGATGCGGCCTTATAAGACACTGGACGACGTGTTCGAGCAGGTGGAGTTCTTCGTCGACGCCGTATCCGATTACAAGAGCGACTTCGTCCTTTTCCCCGAGTATTTCAACGCTCCGCTGATGGCCAAGTTCAACCATCTAGGCGAGGCGCAGAGCATCCGTGGGCTGGCCCAGTACACCGAGGAGATCCGTGAGCGATTCGTGAATCTCGCCATCAGTTACAATATCAATATCATCACCGGTAGCATGCCTTTGCTGAAGGAGGACGGGGCGCTGTATAACGTGGGATACCTGATCCGTCGTGACGGCTCCTACGAGATGTACGAGAAGGTACATGTCACCCCGGACGAGCAGAAGAGCTGGGGACTCTCGGGCGGGAAGATGGTGAAGACGTTTGACACGGATTGCGCCCGGATCGGCGTGCTGATCTGCTATGACGTGGAATTCCCGGAGCTTTCCCGTATCATGGCCGACCAAGGGATGCAGATCCTCTTCGTGCCTTTCCTTACGGATACGCAGAACGGTTACTCTCGGGTTCGTGTGTGTGCCCAAGCCCGGGCGATCGAGAACGAGTGCTTCGTGGTGATAGCGGGCAGCGTGGGCAACCTGCCTCGTGTGCATAATATGGATATACAGTACGCCCAGTCGGGTGTGTTCACGCCTTGCGATTTCGCTTTCCCTACCGATGGCAAGCGTGCGGAGGCAACCCCGAATACGGAGATGATCCTTGTATCGGACGTGGACCTTGATTTGCTCAACGAGTTGCATACGTATGGTAGCGTGCGTAACCTTCGGGACCGTCGCCACGACTTGTATGAGTTGAGGGTAAAAAAACAGTAGTGTTTGCGGTTGAACACAATAGTATTCATGGTTGAACCCAGTAGTGTTCGCTATTAAACACAATTATATTCGCCGGAAGAATGCAGTAGGGGCGGGATCTGTCCGCCCTCCCGTGCCGTGTATGCGTGGGAGGGCGGACGAATCCCGCCCCTGCGGTTTATATCGGGGGGAGGATCGCTCGCTTCCCCCCTTCGGAAATGATCTTAATGACTTAGCATCTCAGCCGTGATCGGCGTGAATTTCTCGGCATCCGATTTACGGAGTTGTACGCTACCGTCGTTCCAGTTTGAAGGCCAACCACCAATGATATGCCCCAGGAATACCACCTTGATCTCATGCAAGCCTTTCGACAATGCAGCCGAACTG
>ERZ773173.1233-NODE-1233-length-24244-cov-4.115920_pt1 | contig 24244 bp, 17 predicted proteins | sample MGYA00580535_ERZ773173 | MGnify/ENA primary metagenome ERZ773173 (study PRJEB29015, sample SAMEA2737856) | human gut metagenome | biome: human gut; feature: human-associated habitat; material: faeces | place: China | collected 2012 ...
GGAACATCTCCACGCCGCGCACGACGTCGGCCACGGCGACCTGCTGGGGCGTCGAGACGATCACCGCGGAATCGATCTTCAGCTCCCCGATGATCGAGAGGTGTACGTCGCCCGTTCCGGGGGGCAGGTCGGCCAGCAGGAAGTCGAGCGTCCCCCATTTGGTCTGGTGGATCATCTGTTTCAGGGCGCTGACGGCCATGGCGCCGCGCCATAGCAGGGCGTCGGTAGGTTTGATGAAGAACCCGATCGACATCAGCCGGATATCCATCGACTCGGCAGGGACGATGTGGTCTGCGCCCTCTTCCTGCACGGCGTCGGGCAGGTAGCCTTCCACTCCGAACATCTTGGGCTGCGAAGGCCCGTATATGTCGGCGTCGAGGATGCCTACGCGGAATCCCATGTTTCGCAGGGCGACCGCGAGGTTGGCCGTGACGGTCGATTTACCTACCCCGCCCTTTCCCGATGCGACAGCAATGACCTTGGCGATGCCGCCCGTGGTCGTCTTCAGCTTGGGTTCGGGGCGCGGGGCAGCGCCGCCCTCCTTGATGACTACCAGTACCGTTTGATCGGGGAATTCGCGTTTGAGCAGTTCCTCAGCCTGGTTTTTGATTTTCACTGCGAACGGGTCGCGGGCCTTGGCGAAGCGGAGTACGACGGTGATTTTTCCGGCCGCTGAGGCGATATGCTCGATAAAACCGCTGCTGACGATATCCTGCCCCGTTTCGGGATGAACGAGCGACGCGAGCAGATGTCTGATTTTTTCTTCCATATTTGTGTAGTGACTTTCCTTGCAAAGATAACGTATATTTTACAGAATAAATATATGTTACCCTTCTTTTTTATCGAAAAACGATAAATTTTATTTGTTTTTCATATAATTTCTGTATATTTGCGAAAGAAAACCGGAATCGGAACAAAATTAGGACAAACAAAAAATAACTTCGTTATGAATTTTATCAAAACTTTCCTGGCTGCCATCCTCGCGTTTGTCGTGGGGTCGGTACTGGTAGTCTTCCTTTGGATTTTCATCCTGCTCGGCATTGCCGGTTCGATGGAGAAAAGCGTGGCCGTACACCCCGAGTCGATCCTCAAGCTCGACTTTTCGGAGGTGTTGACCGATGCCCCGTCGAGCGATCCTTTCGCCGGCTTCGATTTCGCGACGCTCCAGTCCACGCGTATGCTTCCGCTGATGAAGGCACTGCGTGCGCTTGAGGCGGCGAAGGACGATCCGCGGATCAAGGGTATTTACTTGCGTATGAACGGCAACGGCGGAGTGGCGGGTTCGGCCCTGCTCGAAGAGCTGCGTGAGGCGATCGTCGATTTCAAGCAGAGCGGCAAGTTCGTCGTCGCCTATAACGAAACCTACTCGCAGGGGCAGTATTACCTCGCTTCGGCGGCCGACAAGATTTACATGCAGCCCGAAGGAGGGATGGACTGGTCGGGCCTTTCGTTCAATTTGGCGTTCTACAAGGGGTTGCTCGACAAGCTCGACGTCAAGGCCGAGGTTTTCCGCCCCACGGCCTGCAAGTACAAGAGCGCCGTCGAGCCCTATATACTTCCCAAAATGTCGGACGCTAACCGCGAACAGATGCAGGAACTGGTCAATTCGATGTGGAATACCATCGCCGGTTCGGTGGCCGAGGCACGCGGTATCGACCTGGAAACCCTGAACCGGATCACCGACAAACTGGAGGTCTCGCTGCCCGAGGATGCCCTCGAACACGGGTTCGTGGATAGCCTGCTCTACGAAGATCAGATGAACGACGTCTTTGCCGAGCTGGGCGTGCAGTCCGATTCCGACGGCCAATACAATTTCGTCACCCTGGGCGAATATGCGTTGCAGGTCAGTGCCGACCTCAAGAATATTTCGGCCGACCAGGTTGCTATCGTATACGCCGACGGTGCGATCGTCGACGGCGAGGGCTTCGGCCGCGAGATTTACGGCAATACGCTGGCTGCGACGCTGGCCGGTGTGCGTGCCGACGAAAAGGTCAAAGCCGTGGTGCTGCGCGTGAATTCCCCGGGCGGCAGCGCATTGGCTTCGGATGTCATCTGGCGCGAAATGGAGCTGCTCAAGGCCGAGAAACCCGTCATCGTCTCGATGGGTTCCTATGCGGCCAGCGGCGGATACTATATCTCGTGCCCGGCCGATGTCATTGTGGCCGACAAACTGACCCTGACGGGTTCCATCGGCGTCTTCGGCATGTACCTCAATACCATCGACGCCCTGAAGAACAAACTAGGCATCACGTTCGACGCCGTGAAGAGCAACACCTCGGCAGGCATGGGCATGACCTCGCCTCTGACGCCTGCCGAAAGGGCTTCGATCATGCGCGGCGTGGATAAGGTGTACACTACGTTCACGAACCTCGTGGCGCAGGGGCGCAACCTGCCTGTCGAGAAGGTGCTCGACATCGCCGGCGGCCGTGTCTGGTCGGGCGACAACGCCCTCGGCATCGGCCTGATCGACACGTACGGAGGCCTGAAGACGGCCATCGCCATCGCTGCGGACAAAGCCGGGTTGGGTGACAATTTCCGGGTGACGGAGGTGATCGAGCAACCGACGGGTTTCGCGGCGTTCATCTCGTCGCTCAACGTCGGCATCCGCGAAGCCATGACCCGTTCGGAACTGGGAGTCATGATGAAGGAATACAAACAGGTGCAGGAGGCGACTTCGCAGCAGGGGATCGTCATGTACTATCCCTTCAAACTCGAACTGCGCTAATCCCCGTCGGATGTCGGAACGATAAAAAGCGGCCTCTGCGGAGGTCGCTTTTTCTGTTTGCAGGGCGGGGGACTGTGTGTCCAAAAACACGTCAATCGTGCCGGAAAAGGGGTTTGTCAGCCTTTGGCAGGGACTTTGGCCGCCGGCCCCCCCCGCCGAATCCTGCCCGCAGCGCATTTCATCCAGCTTGCGGCCTATCTCCTCGACCTGTTTCGCGTCGGGCGAAATGACCGTCGACCCGAACTTACGCCGGTAGTCGCCCGGCGGGGAGCCGATGCGTTCGCGGAAGGCGCGGTTGAAATTCGATATGTTGTAGAACCCGCAGCGCATGCCGATCTCGGCGATCGGGTCGTCGGTTTCGACGATCATCTGCGCGGCGCGCACGATGCGGAAGCCGTTGAGGTAGTTCCACAGGTTCTGGTGGGTGTACTTTTTGAAAAAACGGCAGACCGAAGTCGCGGACATGCCTACCTCTTCGCCGATGTCTTCGAGCGAGATCTTACGTTGGTAATTGCCCTCCACGAACTGTACGATCTTGTTGATCCGGGCATTGCCGTCGGGTTGCATTTCGTAGTACGGGGCACCTATCGGCCCCGTTTCGTCCGGCCCAGCCGTGGCCAGGTCGTTGAGTATGTTCAGGAAAAGCGACGCCGATGCGAATCCCCGCAGCCCGGGCAGTTGCAGTAACCTGTCGCGGACGCGGTCTACGACGCTTTCGGCGAACCAGAGCCCGGCGACCGGCTGGCTCAGCATTTTCCGGATGGGGAGCATGGATTCCGTTTCGAATATCTGCCAGTTGGGCATGTCGCGGCTGAACTGCACGGCGACGGCCTCGCAATTGGTCTCCGCAAAGGCTTCGTCGCGTTTGTAACAGTGCGGTACGCGCGGGAAAATGATGATCAGGTCTTTTTCCGTGAAATTGTCGACCGATTGTCCGGTGACACGTGTACCCTTCACGTTCAGGGTCAGGCTGAGCATGTAATCCTCGTGGAAATGAAGGGGCGGATCGGTTTGTTTGTCAAACCAATACTGTGTGATGAACAAATCGTTGCCGGGCAACGGGGTGAGATCATTCAGGACACGTTTCATCAGATAATGAGACTTATGGTAACAAATATAGGAACTAATAAGGACAAATCAAAACCGGGGCGGTTTTTTGTGGGGAAGGATACGCGGCCGGGGTTTCCCGCACCTTTGTTTACCGATCCGGAACGGGGCGTAAAGGAACCCCCGTGGTGAAAAGTGCGGAAAACGCTTTCTCCTTTCGCATTTAATGAATATCTTTGCGGATATGGCAGTGATCAGATTGACAAAGGAGTTTTCGTTCGAGGCCGCGCATGCCCTCGACGGATACGACGGGCCGTGCCGTGAGATCCACGGGCATTCCTACCGGTTGTTCGTGACCGTGAAAGGGTGCCCTGCGGACGACGACACGAACCCCAAGTGTGGGATGGTGATGGACTTCGGTGTCCTGAAAAGCATTGTCAACGAGGAGGTCGTTTCCCGTTTCGACCATGCGCTCGTGTTGCGGGCGACACGCCGCGACGCTCCCCTGCGGGCGGTGCTGGCCGAACGCTTCGGCAACATCGTCACGGTGGACTACCAGCCGACGTGCGAAAACATGCTCGGCGATTTCGCTGCACGCATCGCACGCCGCCTGCCCCTGGGGGTGGAGCTGCATTCGCTCCGCCTGCATGAGACCGCAACCTCGTTCGCCGAGTGGTTCGCCGAGGACAACCGCTGATTTCCGCCCGGCGGTTCCGCCGGAACGACATACCCCGACATTTCTACCGGACAGGCCCCGGGCGCAAGGGATAGGCGCACGGCAAACATCGAAAGGGAACTATTATTGACGCAAATCGAATATATGAAAAAACTGTTTCTCGTCGACGCCTATGCGTTGATCTTCAAGTATTACTATGCCTTTCTGGGGCGTCCCATGCGCAACCGGGCCGGCATGAATACCTCCGTGGTATTCGGCTTCGTAAAGTTCCTGCGCGACATCCAGAAGCGAGAGCGGCCCGACCTGCTGGGCGTGGCGTTCGACCCCAAGGGCGGCAGCTTCCGCCGGGAGATATTTCCCGAGTACAAGGCCAACCGTGCCGAGACGCCCGAGGACATCCTCCTCTCCGTCCCCTATGTCAAGCGTGTGCTGGAAGCCATGTGCATCCCGATCCTCGAAGTCGAGGGTTACGAGGCCGACGACGTGATCGGCACGCTGTCGCAAAAAGGCGTCGAGGCGGGTTACGAGGTCTTCATGGTCACGCCCGACAAGGACTACGGCCAGTTGGTACGTGACAATTGCAAGATCTACAAGCAGAAGGGCGCCGAAGGGAGCATCGAGATCGTCGACCGGGAGGCGATCCGCGGGAAATACGGCATCGACGACCCCAGCCTCGTGCGCGACATCCTCGCACTGTGGGGCGATGCTTCGGACAATATCCCGGGTGTGCCGGGAATCGGCGAGAAGAGCGCCTGCAAACTCGTGCAGGAGTGGGGAACGGTGGAAAATATCCTCGACAACGTCTCGAAGATCAAGGGCAAGCAGGGCGAGAAGATCGCCGAATGGGGCGACAAACTGCGCCTTGCCAAGACACTGACCACCATCTGCCTCGACGTGCCCATCCCGTTCCGCGAAGAAGACCTCACGGTCTGCGAACCCCATATCGACGAACTCAAGGCCCTCTTTGCCGAATTGGATTTCAAGGCCTTTATGAACGACCTTACGAACCTTGCGCCCCCCGAGGAGCAACCCGAAGGCCCCCGCCAGGAGGCGCAGACCCAGCTTGCGGAGATGGCACGGGCCAAGTCCGCCGCCGCCAAACGCGCGGCGCTGGTCGGACAGGGCAATCTCTTCGGCGACCCGGTGGTCGAGATGCCCGCCGCCGAGGTTCCCGTTGCCGAGCTTCAGGCCGAAGCCGATGCCATGCAGTTCAAGACGGCGCAGACCACGCCCCACGATTACCGCCTTGTGGAGAATGCCTCCCAGTTGCGCGAAGTGGTTGCCGAGGTCGGGAAATACGGCGAATTCTGTTTCGACACCGAGACCACGGGGTTCGATATCTTCAACGACCGCATCGTCGGCATGTCGCTGGCCGTAAAGCCGTTCGAAGCGTGGTACATTCCCTTCAAGGAGGAGAATACGGCGGAATATACGCAGATCGTGCGGCCGCTGTTCGAAGACGAAGGGATTGCCAAGATCGGCCAGAACATCAAGTTCGACCTGATGGTGCTCCGGCGCCTGGGGCTCGATATCCGGGGCCGCAAGTACGACACGATGATCCTGCATTACCTGCTCGATCCCGAGTCGCGCCACAACATGAACGCCCTGTCGGAAAAATACCTCAACTACAAGCCTATCGAGATCGAAACGCTGATCGGCAAGGGTTCCAAGCAGCTGACGATGGATCTGGTGAACGTCGAGCGCGTCAAGGAGTACGCCGCCGAAGATGCCGACGTCACCCTGCAACTCAAACACGTGCTCTACCCTCAGGTCGAGAAGATCGGGCTGCAACACCTCTATTTCGAGGTCGAGGAGCCCATGATCGCCGTGCTGGCCGACATCGAGATGGCGGGCGTGCGGATCGACTCCGGGGCGCTGACCGAATACTCCGTCGAACTGAGCCGCAGGCTGGCCGAACTGGAAGCCCAGATCCGTACCGAGGCCGGCGAATCGACGCTCAACATCAACTCGGCACGCCAGCTGGGCGAGGTGCTTTTCGCCAAGATGCGCATCGCCGAAAAGCCCAAGATGACCAAGACCAAGCAGTTCTGCACCGACGAAGATTATTTGCAGACCTTCGCCCGCAAACATCGTATCGTCGACCTGATCCTCGAATACCGGGGTGTCAAGAAACTGCTCTCGACCTATGTCGAAGCGCTTCCCCAGCTGGTCAACCGGACGACGGGGCGTATCCATACCTCCTTCAACCAGGCGGTCACGGCTACCGGGCGCCTTTCGTCCACCAATCCCAACCTGCAGAACATCCCCGTGCGCGAAGAGATGGGGCGCCGCATCCGCCGGGCGTTCATCCCCTCCGATTCCGACCACCTGCTGCTCTCGGCCGATTACAGCCAGGTCGAGCTGCGCCTGATGGCGCACCTTTCGGGCGACGAATCGTTGATCGCGGCCTTCGCCCACGGCGAGGATATCCATGCCGCGACGGCCGCCAAGCTTTTCAACAAAACCCTCGGCGAAGTGACCTCCGAGGAACGCCGCCGTGCCAAGACGGCCAATTTCGGCATCATCTACGGCATTTCGGCCTTCGGCCTGAGCCAGCGGCTCGAAATCCCGCGTAAGGAGGCCAAGGACATTATCGACGGTTATTTCGAATCTTACCCCAAGGTCAAGGAGTATATGGACGATGTGGTCGCCAAGGCCAAGGAGGAGGGATTCGTCTCGACGATCTTCGGCCGCCGCCGCTATCTCAACGACATCTCCTCGCACAACGCCGTGGCGCGTGGCCTGGCCGAGCGCAATGCCGTGAACGCCCCGATCCAGGGATCCGCGGCCGACATCATGAAGATCGCCATGATCAATGTCCACCGCCGTTTCGCGGCCGAAGGCATCCGGTCGAAGGTGATCCTTCAGGTACACGACGAATTGGTCGTCGACATGCTCCGTTCCGAACAGGAGCGCGTCGCGGCCATCGTCACCGAATGCATGGAATCCGCCGCCGCCCTCAAGGTGCGCCTGGTGGTCGACTACGGCGTGGGCGACAACTGGCTCGAGGCGCATTGACCGCGTCCTGAGTCCGTTTGCAAGATATAGTAACGGACGGCATCGGATATGCAGACTCCCTGTTAATGCCTTGTATCCGTTATATCCGATGCCACCGCCGCCTCCTTCTTCGGTGCTGCCCCGGCGCTTTTGCGGACGCTTGTCTTGCTCCGGCGTCCCACGGGGAGGCGGCAGGAAAAATACAATGTTCGCGGATTTTTTGTTTTGATACTGAAATAAACTGACAGCTATGATCGAACCTATTTACCAGCCGGCCGCGTCGCGTTACGAAGATGGCATGACCTACCGGCGTGCGGGACGCAGCGGTGTGCTGCTGCCCGCCTTTTCGCTCGGCATGTGGCACAATTTCGGCAGCGGGCAGACCTTCTCCAATGTGCGGCAGATGGCCCATTACGCGTTCGACCGGGGAATCGTCCATTTCGATTTGGCGAACAACTACGGCCCTGCCTACGGTACGGCCGAGGAGAACTTCGGCCGTTTGATGGAGCAGTCGTTCCGACCCTACCGCGACGAACTCTTCATTTCGACCAAGGCGGGTTACGACATGTGGCCGGGGCCCTACGGCAACTGGGGCTCGCGCAAATACCTCATGGCAAGCCTCGACCAGAGCCTGCGGCGCATGAAGCTCGATTATGTGGACATCTTCTACTCGCACCGCTACGATCCCGAGACCCCGCTCGAAGAGACCCTCCAGGCTTTGGTCGACATCGTCCGCGCAGGCAAGGCGCTCTATGTCGGGCTGTCGCGCTACCCGCTGGCCGCGGCACGTTTCGCTTTCCGCTACCTGGCCCAGCGCGACGTACCCTGCCTGCTTTTCCAGGATCGCTACAACCTGTTCGACCGCGAACCCGACACGTCGGGCATCCTGACGCTCAATGCCGAGGCCGGGGCTGGGTTCGTGGCCTTTTCGCCGCTGGCACAGGGGCTGCTGACCGACCGTTACCTGAACGGTATTCCGGAAGGCTCGCGCATGGCGGCGGAGGGTTCGCTGCGGCGCGACGTGCTGACGGAGAGGATGTCGGAACGAATCCGCGGCCTGCATGAAATCGCCCAGCAGCGCGGCCAGACCCTTGCCGAGATGGCTTTGGCATGGCTGCTGCGCGACAAACGTGTCACGTCGGTCATTATCGGGGCAAGCTCCGTCGCCCAGATCGAAGATAACCTCCGGGCCCTGGAGTACGCCTCCTTTTCCGACGACGAACTGGCGAAAATCGACGCCCTGTCGCGGGAATAGCGCCCTGCACGGATGAAAAGATCCGCAGTCCCCCAGGACTGCGGATCTTCGTGTTTTATCTCTACGCCCCGGGGCGGCTCAGGCTCGAGGGCGAACGGTTGCTTCCCGTGGAGCGCGGGGTGGCGCTTGCGCCCGGAAGCTGGATCAGCCTGGCCCCCGAGACGATGCTCGTCTACACCTCGATGGAATGACCGGGCATTTTTCCCTGAACCGGAAAAACGAATCCCGCCTCTTTCGGGGAAGCGGGATTCTGCCTTTTCGGACGGGGATTACTCTTCCGGTTTTTGGCCGATGTAGAAGACGTAACCGTAGTACGCTTTGTATTTTTCGTAATGGGCGATCTCGTTTTTCTGCATTTCGGCCAGCAGGAGTGCTTTTTCACTGTGCCCGTATTGCTTGAGGAATCCCGGGATGCGTGCGCTTGCATGGGCGAAGTAGTTTTCCGTCCAGCAATGCTCGGGCAGCGCGAAATGCGCCAGCGGTGCATATCCGGCCTCTTCGAGGATCCGCACTTTCCCCGACGGGCTGTCGATGTCGGGGAAATAGTCCGAGATGAATTTCGACGCCAGGCGTGCGCCCGAGAGCCACGAGCACTCGGTCACGGCGATTATGCCGCCCGGTTTGAGGTCCTGCCGCCACTCCCTCAGCCCGCGTTCGAATCCGATGTTGTAGATCGAGCCTTCGGCCCAGATCACGTCGAATTCCCCGGGGCTGAAGGGCAGTGCGTCCATCGAGCCCTGTATGGCCGTGACGCGGTTTTCCAGCCCGGCCTTTTTTATCCGGGTGCGGAATTCTTCCAACAGTTCCGGCAGCAGGTCGACGGCCGTTATCGTACAATCCCTGTTCCGGGCGATCGTGATGGTCTGCCCGCCGGTGCCGCATCCGATGTCGGCGATCCGCATCCCCGGCCTGTCGGGCACGAATTCCAGGGCGCGGAGCGTCTGCTCCACGCCGCCGGGCCCCTGCCTGTCGAGTTCCCTGAAGAAATCGGCGATCATTTTTAAATCGAAATCGAAAATCTGTTTATTTTCCTGTTCCATGGTTGTTTGTAGTTGAGGCCGTGCGCGGGATGGATTGGGAAATCCCGTGCATGGCGAATTTTTTAAAATAAGGCAAAATGAATGTCCGCCCGGGCAGAAATGCCCCCGGGAGGGAAGAATGGGACGGAATCCGTGGTGAGGTACGGATTCCTACAATGCCGAATCCAAATTAAACATCCAATGGTTTTAGTCGTTGTAAAGGTAGGTACAATTTCCCGAACCTGCAAATCCGTCCGGGAAAGAGCTCCCGGGAAAAGGGAACCCCGATCCCTTTTCAGGAACCGGGGCACTCCACAAGAGGCGCTTTCCTACTCTGCATCAGAATGATATACCGACGCGTATGCCGAAATTATTGAGGTTGTTGACCGAGTAAGTCAGGACGTCACCGCTGTTGGTGGCATAGCTGTAATAGAGTGCCACATGGAACCCGAAACGGTAGTCGGGGCGCGGGAAGATGCTCACGCCGATTTCGGGCGAGAGGAAGAATCCCCACGTGTCGTTGTACTGCTTGACGACGTAGTAATAGGACGAAAGTTCGGCGTAGTTGGCACCCAGCTTCAGGCCCGCATAAGGCTGGAATACGCTGTCCGTAAGCCAGGTGTAACGGCTGGTGACGCCGAACGGCAGCTGGAATACGGAGTGCTTCTGGTTGACCGTGAGGGCCGAACCGTTGCCCAGGTCGAGTGTCTGGCGCGGGATCGTTTCGAGGTTGGTCTGGTACGAGATGAACGGGCCCACGGCGATGGCCGGCGTGATGAAATAGCCGCCTTCGAAGTTCATGCCCCAGCCCGAGGCTTTGTCGGCCAGGCTGCTGCCCAGGGGCACGCCTACCTGCCAGTCGACGTTGATGTAGCTGTTCGGGAAGACCTGTGCTTTGCCCGTGCGCGCGGCGGCGAGCAGGACGACACAGAGTGCGATGGTTTTTAGAACCTGGTATTTCGATGTTTTCATAATCGGACGTGTTTTTACGGTTAAATTACTTTTTCAGATAAGGCGACTGGTCGAACGCCTGTTCTACGGCGTCCACCGTGCGCTGCAGGTTGAGGCTTTCCGACGAGGTGAGCAGGCCGCCGATGTAGCTGTCCCAGATGACGGGCAGTTTCTTGCCGCTCTGCTGGTCGGCTTCCAGATCCAGCATCTCGATCAGCAGCGAACCGGCCGTATAACCGTAATATACGCGGTAGGGATAGTGCCATCCCAGCCAGTCGCCCCAGTATCCGGGCGTCCAGTAGTAGGGGTAATACCACCACCAGTAGGGATAGTCATAACCCACGAAATAGGTCACTTTCTGCACGTAGCTCAATTGCAGTCCGACATTGGCCGCCTCCTTGTCATCGGTGCGGGTGTAGCCGGCGGCGTTCATGCGGCCGGCGACCGTGTTGACGATCTCGCATTGTCGTCTTTCCAGTATTCCGTCTTGTCTGCGGCGCCGATCAGCAGGATGCTGTCGGGGAGGTAGTAGGTGTCCAGCGCACCGAAGTCGGCTTCGGTGTCGTAAGCGGTGTAGACCAGATAGTCTTTGTGGAGGCCCGATGTCGAGGGCTCTTTCTGGCACGCGCAAAACGCAACTGCTGTGAGTGCGAATGCGAGGTAACGTAATTTTTTGACGGTCATGATTTTGATTTTTTAGTTTGCTGTCTCGGAGCATGTTCAAAATTCGTTCCTTCCACACCTTTTTTACGCGTGGAAGCCCGATCGGGGTATAAAAAAGCGGTTTTGCGATACGGGAGGGTGCCGACGGAGTGTTTTATGGTCGGGCACAGGAATTTACCCCTGTGTGAAACGGCCCTTAAAGGGTCTCTCGATACATCCTCGGGCTGAAAGAGCGTCTTTGCGGGCTTTTCTTGCGCCGTTTTTGAAAGGTAATCGCGCCGCATTGCGGCCTGAAGTCATCCTTCCGAACGGGATCGTTGCCGTGCCGGTCGTAATCGTTGGGGGTACGGCGCCGATTTCGGCCGGAAAATGGTTCGTCATTCGGAAAATATATTACTTTTGTAACTATCTATGCATAATGATCACAAGGTATGAGCCGATACGATAACTGTTCCCGTGAGGAGCTTCTCCGCAGGATCGAAGAGCTCGAAGCACAACTCGATACGCCGAAGGGTTCCGGGAGCCGGTTCCGGGAGCGTTATGCCTGTAAGATTCTCGATTCGATACCCGACATGCTGACCGTGCTCGATCGCGACGGGACGCTGGTCGAACTGGTTTCCGCGGATGAGACCAACCATGTCGGGGTTCCGGGCGGAGAGCTCGCCGGGCAGAACATCCGCACGATGCTTTCGCCTGCGGCCTGCCGCAATGTGAAGAACAACCTCGACAATGTTTTTGCGACGGGGTGCGGCTCTTCGTCCCACCACGACATTACGCTCGACGGCCGAACCCGCAACTACGAAAACCGTATTTTCCCGCTCGACGGGGAGCATGCCCTCTGCATCTGCCGTGACATCACCGAGGCCGAAGCTGCCAAGCATGAACTGGAGATGGTCAAATATGCACTGAACAATGTCGACGAGGAGATCTACGCCTGCAGCCTGGACGGTACGATGGAATATGCCAACGAGCAGTTCAGGGTGCGGCACGATGTCGAAGGCGACCTTTCGCAACACAAGGTTTACGATTTCTGGTCGTACGAAGGTTCCCGTTTGCAGTGGGAAGCCCGGCTGGCGAAAATACGCCGCGATAACGGCTCGCATAAATACACCGTCCGCTTCAAGAACGAGCAGGGACGTATCGTGGCGTGGGACATCGTGGCCTACATCATCTACGACTATTTTCAGGAGCGCGAGATCGTCTGGTTCTTCGGCCGGGACGTGACGCAGCGCATCGAACACGAGAACAAGGTCAAGGAGAAGAACTCCATCCTGGAGTGCATCCTCAACAACATTCCGGTCTATCTGTTTGTGAAAGACCCGGGCAACGAGTTCCGCTACCTCTACTGGAACCGGGCGTTCGAGGAATATTCGCGGATTCCGGCCTCCAGGGCGCTCGGGCATACCGATTACGAGATTTTCCCCAGCCCGAAGGATGCGGAGCATTTCCGCCAGGACGACCTGACGCTGCTGCGTACGGGTGAACGCCAGACCTTCATCGAGGAGTACGTCTCGGCCACGGGCGAGACCCGTATCGTCAATACTTCCAAGTCGCTGGTGCCGGTCGAAAACCGCCTTCCGCTCATCATCGGCGTCTCGTGGGACATCACCGACATGAAGAATGCCGAACTGGAGATCGTCGAGGCGCGTATCCGCGCCGAGGAGTCCGACCGTCTCAAATCTGCTTTCCTGGCCAACATGAGCCACGAGATACGCACGCCGCTCAATGCCATCGTGGGTTTTGCCAAGCTCATCGGCGAGGTGGAAACCGAGGAGGAGAAACAACAGTTCATCGATATCATCGACGTCAATTCCGAGCTGCTGCTGCAACTGATAAACGATATCCTCGACATTTCGAAGATCGAAGCCGGGACGCTCGAATTCCGCTTCAGGCCGATGAACCTCAACGACCTCTGCCGCTCGGAGCTGGAAGTCCACAAACCCCGCGTCAAGCCGGGCGTGGAACTGGTCTTCGAGGAACGGGTCGCGAACGTGGAGATCGTCTGCGACCAGAACCGCCTGGCACAGGTTATTTCCAACCTGCTGAACAACGCCGGCAAGTTTACCGAAGAGGGGGAGATCCGCTTCGGGTTCGACCTGAAGGACGGGTGTGTGGAGTTCTTCGTCCAGGATACGGGCATGGGCATACCGCCCGAGAAGGCGCGCAATATCTTCGACCGGTTCGTCAAACTCAACGATTTCGTGTCCGGCACGGGACTCGGGCTGGCCATTTCGAAGATGATCGTCGAAAAACTCGACGGAACGATCGGCGTGGATTCCGAACCCGGGAAGGGCACGCGGTTCCATTTCTCGATCCCCGTCGTCCACCGGGACGGCAGCAAAAACGACGAGCAGCTTTGCGCCGCCCCGGGCCGGGACGACGGCAAGTCGTGGGTGCTGCTGGTCGCCGAGGATTCGGACACCAATTTCAGACTCATCGAAGCCGTCCTCAGCCGCCGCTTCAGCCTCGTGCGTGCCCATACGGGAGCCGAGGCCGTGGACATGTTCGGGACGGTACAGCCCGATGCCGTGCTGATGGACATCCGCATGCCCGTGATGGACGGCCTTGAGGCTACGCGGCGTATCCGCAGCGTTTCGGCGGACGTCCCCATCATTGCCATGTCGGCCTATTCATCCGGCAGCGAGATCGAGAGCGCCCGCAATGCGGGGTGCAACGAATTTCTCGTCAAACCACTCTCGCAGTATTCGCTCCACCGGGCGCTGAATGCCGCTCTGGTGGAGTTCAAGGGTAAGGGCAAATCATAACCGGGTCGCCCCCGGAAACGGAACGTCCCGCAAGCCGTGCGCTGCGGGACGTTCCGTTTTATCGTGCGGCGGGTCTACCGGTACCGGTGCGAGATCAGGGTCATGAACTCTTCGCGCGTGCGGTGGTCGGAGAGGAAAATCCCGGTGAAGGCCGAGGTCGTCGTCGCCGACTGTTGCTTTTCGATGCCGCGCATCTGCATGCACATGTGGCTCGCTTCGATCACGACGGCCACGCCCATGGGGTTCAGCGCCTCCTGGATGCAGTCGCGGATCTGCACCGTCAGCCTCTCCTGTACCTGCAGGCGGCGGGCGAAGCACTCCACCACACGGGCTATTTTGGAAAGCCCCGTGATATGGCCGTTGGGGATGTAGGCGACATGCGCCTTGCCGTAGAACGGTAGCATATGATGCTCGCAGAGCGAATAAAGTTCGATGTCCTTCACCAGCACCATCTGCTTGTACTCTTCGCGGAACGTCGCCGAGCGGATGATCTCCAACGGGTTTTCGTCATATCCTTTCGTCAGGAACGACATTGCCTTGGCCACCCGTTCGGGGGTCTTCTGCAACCCTTCGCGTGCGGGATCCTCGCCCAGCAACCGCAGTATTTCGGTGTAGTGGTGCTTTAGCTCTTCGATGGCCTTGGCGTCGAAACGCTCCACCTTGTTGTAATTTCTCTCTTCCATAGGAACGGCAAAGATAGTGCAAGCCGAGGGCAAAAGCAAGTTTACTTGCAATTTGCCGAGGCGCCGCCTGTTTTTCGTAAAGACGCTTATTTCTCGACGGAATGCAAATACGCGGCGAGTTTGCGTACGGCACGGGCCCGGTGCGACACTTCGTTTTTCTCCCCGGTGGTCATCTGCGCGAAGGTTCGGTCGTATCCGTCGGGGATGAACAGCGGGTCGAACCCGAATCCCTCGTGCCCCGTTTCCCGGTCGATGATGCGCCCCTCGACGATCCCTTCGAAAAGGTGCTCTTCGCCGTCCAGGAGCAGCGATATCACCGTGCGGAACCGTGCCCGGCGGTTGGCCTTCCCTTTGAGGTTTTTCAGCAGCAGCCGGTTGTTGGCCGCGAAGTCGTGCCCGTCGGTGGCGTAGCGTGCCGAGTGTACGCCCGGGGCCCCGCCCAGCGCTTCGACTTCGAGCCCCGTGTCGTCGGCGAAGCAATCCATTCCGGTGCGTTCGTGCAGGTAATGGGCCTTCTGCGAGGCGTTGCCTTCGAGGGTATCCTGTTCCTCGGGGATCTCCTCCGTCACGCCGCAGTCGCGGGGTGTCAGCAACTTGTATCCGGGCCCCAGTACGGCCTGTACTTCGGTGAGCTTGTGTGCGTTGTTGGTTGCGAAAATAATGTCCATATTCTCTTTTTCCGATGCTTGAATCTTTCGTCGGGATGCCCGGCTTTCCTCGCTGCCCGTCTCCGGGGAGTCCCGGGCATATCCGCTTCCCGTCCCGCTGGCCGGGTTATTTCACGACTTCGAGTTTTTCGAGCCGGTCGTCCAGGTCGATCTTGTCGATGATGGTTTTGACCAGGATGTCCATGTCCGAGCCTTCGGAATAGTCGGCCGGGCAGACGTGGCTTACGCGGTTGTCATGGATCAGCGAGGCCATCTCCTTGCGGGCACCCTTCTGGTCGGGGTTGTAGACCGCGATCGAATGTCCGCCGGAATTTTTCACCAGCCGCATGCAGGGGATGTCGGTCGTCCCGTCGCCCACGTAGATCATGTGCTTGAACGGCACGGGACGTTCGTTTTCGGGGATGTAACGGTTCACCATCTTGCTGTCGAATACCGATTCGACGCCTTTGTTGATCTTGAAGATGAACTGCGTCTTGTTGGTGTAGTTGACCGCCACGGCGGGCCAGTAGGCGATGCCGTCGACGTCGTAGAGAAACGAACAGGCATAGATCTTCCGGAACTCGTGTGCGATCTGAGTTCCTTCGATGATCTCCTTCATCCCTGACGAGTTGATGTAGTGCAGGATTCTTATCCCGTGTGCGGCGCCGTAGGCGTTGATCCGCGCAAACCACTCCTTCACGCCCTTGTAAAGCGTCACGCGGCGTCCCGAATCCTGAAATGCCTCGCGCCGCAGCGACAGCCCTTTCGACTTGGCTTCCTGTAACATGCGTGCCATATAGGTCAGTACCATGTCGGCATCCTGTTCTTCGGCCAGCGTGTTGGCCTCCGTCCAGAATTCCTTGTTGCTTTTGCCCACGGCGGGTATGAAGTCGTACTCCTGCATGTTGCCGGGGGCGAGCGTGCCGTCGAAATCGTAGATAAGGGCTATGGTGAATCGGTAATCCATGCTTTTACGGTTGTTTTAGAATTTCAAATATACCTATTTTTCACTATTTTTGCAAAAGAGAGGCCGAAAACACAAAATATAAAAACAGATGGAATTCAAAGAGTTGATCGAAAAACGCCGCAGCATCCGCAAATTCTCGGAGCGTGCGGTGCCGCGTGAGATCGTAGACCGCATCCTGCACGAGACTCTGTCGGCACCATCGGCGCGCAATACCCGTACGACGCGCCTGGTGGTGGTCGACGACCCTGCCCTGGTGGCCCGCATGGCCGACATGCGCGATTACGGTTCGGCGTTCATGAAGGGTGCCCCGCTGGCGATCGTCGTGCTGGGCGATACCACGAAAAGCGACCTGTGGCGGGAGAACGCCGCGATCTCGGCGACCATCCTGCAACTGGCGTGTGTCGACGAAGGACTGGCTTCGTGCTGGGTGCACATCGACGGCCGCCCGCGCCGCAAGGACGAGCCCGGCGGGGAGACTGCCGCCGGCTACCTGCGCAGCTTCCTGCCCATCCCGGCGGACTGCCAACCCCTCTGCGCCGTTGCGGCGGGGTATTCCGACTTTACCCCCGCCCCGCTGCCCGGGTCGGACGACGATGCGCGGATCATCCGCCTGGAGTAAGAACGGATACGGGCACCGATGAAAAAGGAAGCTCCCGACGGGGCTTCCTTTTTCCATTTAAATCAGCGTCATGCGCTTGCGAAGCATGTCGAGTACCTGTGTTTTGAGTTGCCGGGCGTTGATCGGCTTGGGCATGTAGCCGTCGAATCCGCTCGAGAGTACCTTCTGTTCGTCGGATGCGAAGGCGAAAGCCGTCACGGCGATGATCGGCACGTCGGCCGACTGTTTGCGGATCTCGGCCGTGGCTTCGTAGCCGTCCATCACGGGCATGTTGATGTCCATGAGCACCAGGTGCGGGGTGTACCGGTTGAATAAATCGACCGCTTCGCGGCCGTTCCAGGCGTGTACGAGCTTGTATTCATGGCGCAGGATCGACTCGAAAAGACGGTAATTGCTTTCGTTGTCCTCGGCGATGAGGATTACGAGCTTGTCCTTCTCGACCGTCGGGATGGCCTGAAGTATCTGTGCCGGGGCCTCCGCCTGTTCCGATTGGCCGGGGACGTACGGAAGCGTGAACCAAAAGGTCGAACCTTTGCCCTCTTCCGACTCTACGCCGATATTCCCACCCAGATGCTCCACGATCGTCCGGCAGATGGAAAGCCCGAGCCCCGTGCCCTGCTTGAACGAGTTGAGTTTGACGAAGCGCTCGAAGACTGCGTCCTTCCGTTCGGCGGGGATACCGCAGCCGGTGTCCGCAACCCAGAAATAGAGTTGTCCGGCACGGAGTTCGTAGCCGAAGCGGATCGATCCCCGGTGCGTGAATTTCGCGGCGTTCGTCAGCAGGTTTATCATCAGCTGCGAAAGGCGGTTGCGGTCGGTGCGGACGTGGCAGGTTTCATACCGCTGTTCGAATACCAGCTCCACGTTTTGGTCGGTTTTCAGCCTCATGACGTTCTCTTTCTCGCGCATCAGCTTGTTCAGTTCGAAATCCGTATGGACGAATTCGAGCGTCCCGGCCTCGATCTTCGAAAGGTCGAGGATATCGCTGATGAGTTGCAGCAACAACGTATTGTTGCTTTCGATGATCGACATGTATTCCTGCTTTTCCTGCTCTTCGTCCGTCGAGGCAAGGATGCCCGAAAACCCGACGATGGCATTGAGCGGCGTGCGTATCTCGTGGCTCATGTTGGCCAGGAATGCCGATTTCAGGCGGTTCGACTCTTCGGTACGGTCGCGTGCGGTGAGCAGCTCCTGCTCCATCTGTTTGCGTTCGGAGATCACGAGCGATGTCCCGACCAGCGACAGCGGCCTGCCATCGCAGTCGCGGGTTTCGACCGTGGCCTGTGCCTCGACCCACTCCATGTGCCAGTGCCCGCTCTCGTTGGATACGACGCGGAACTCTTCGCAGACCTTCTCCGTATGCCCTTCGATCAGGTTCCTGTAAGCTGCGCGGACGCGTTCCCGGTCTTCCTTGTGGACTTTCGAGAAGTAGCACTCCTCGTCCACCGCAAGCGAGGCGTTGTTTGCCAGCGACATTCCGGCGGCCATCTTGGCCGCCTTGTTGAGGTCGCACAGGATAGTGTGGTTCGTAAGATTCCACTTCCAGGGGATGATGTTGGCCACGTTGAGCGCCAATGCGAGTTTTCGGTTCACCGAATCCACCTTTTTCTGGGCGTTGTGCAGGGCCGTGCTGTCGATGCAGAAAATGTCGACCGTGTCCTTTCGGTACGAGGGGCAGATGACGACTTCGTAGAAGATATCCACCGGTTTGTGGTAATACGGGAAGGTGATGCTCCGCTTTTCCTTTAGGACGATGTCGATGATCGGCATGAATTGGGACTGCGACTCGGGAAAAACCGTCGATCCGGATTTGCCGATCACATCGTCCTTGCGGTAGAAAGAATGTTCGAAATAGGCGTTTACATCGACGTAAACAGTGTCTATGGCCGTTTCCTGTGCGTCGAACACGGCCCGTTCCTGCATATACAGGATCGGCATGTTGTTGAATAGGTGCGAATATGTGGCCTGGGTTTCCCGCTCCTTCTGGTGGGCTGCGTCGACTTTGCGCAGGACGGCGATCCTCCATTGCTGGAAGATGAGGAATAACAGGAAAATACCGCCGCAGACGCCGATCCATGTTTTATACCGCTCCATGAACGAGGCCGGTTTGTCGAAAAACAGAGTGTTCGTCGGGCAGGTGTTCGGGGAGATGTTGTGCCGGAGCAGTACCGGATAGTTGAAGACGGGTTGTACTCGGACGGGGGTGTAAAAGGGAATGTCGCGCGGCTGCTTGCCCTCCAGCACTGCGTTTACGGTAGCTATCAGCCGGTCGGAATATTCGTTTTCGTCGTATACGTAACCTCCGATCATGCCGCTGCTCTTGAGTCCCGTCGGACGCAGCGAGAACAACGGTACGGACGAACTGGCGATGATCTTGAACGGGTTGGTCATGATTTCGTTGCGCCCGGACATGTTCTTCAGGTAATGCCACGAGGAGAAGAGCACGCCGGTGCGTTTTACGTCGACTGTACTCAGCGAATCGAGCAGTTGGTCTATCCCGATCTCATCGGCCGAATAAACCGTGTATTTTATGCCGCCGTACTTCGAGTCGAGCAGTTCCGCGAGGTCGTGTTCCGTTTGCCGGTTGACGTAGCGTGCGTCGTCTATGAATATGAGCCGATCCATGCCGGGCAGTATGCGCTTCATCAGGTCGATACTCTGGTCGAGATAGGCCGGCGAATAAAGCAGGGTCAGATTGTCCCGGTCTGCCAGTGTCCGCAGAGGTACCTGTTCCGAGGCCGGAATGGGAAGCCTTTTCTGGTAATATTTATCCGGCCCGACAAAATCCTGTTCTGCGCATACGATGGTCGGAATGCCTTTCCATATGCTGTTAATGAAATTGCGCAGCAGCGCCGTAGGGGTTCCGATCAGCACCAGGGCCCGGGGTTGTTTTTTGCCGTATTCTCGCAGGAGGTTCGTCTCGAAGGTCTCGATTTCCCGAGGGGAATCTACCAACAGCAGGTTTATATGCTCGGTGTAGAGTTCCAGGTTTTCGATCTGCTCGACGCGCGCCGTGATGTCGGTAATAATGCCTCTGCTCCACGGGGTTGATTCCGCATAGGTGTTGATGACCAGTATATAATCGCGTTTGTCGCCGGAAGGGCTGCTGACGGCCGGTGCGAGGGGGGATGCTAAAATGCAGCCTAAAAGTAAGACCCATGTGAAGGGCCGGGGCCGTAGGCCGAGCCGGGTGGTCGGGATGTTCATGGGAAAAAGGGACGCAAGGGAGTAGTGCATGACGCAAAAATAGCGGGAGGGGGCTGCCGGAAGACAGCCCCCTCCCTTCTTATGTAAAGTTATCGGTTCATGACCGGTTTGATGTCCTTGATGCGGAGTTGGGTGGTTACCGTCCCCCGGTAGTGGTTCTCTACGATCTGGTAGCATACGTCGATCGGGCGTCCCGAGCGCACCCATTCGTAATGCGTGGGTTGCTGGAAGGCGATCGACTGGATCTTCGTGTTGGGTTTCTGCCGCTGGATCAAATCCATGCGCAGGTGCTCGCACTCCATGCCGACCAGTTTGGCGTCGCCGTGGTTGCTTACGCCGTAGGTCGCGAAGACCGGGGCCGTGTTGCCGGGGCCGAAAGGCTGGAAGCGGTTGAGGTCTTTGCGGAACGCGGGGGTGATGTCCGAGAAGAGCAGTTCGCTGTCGATATCCACTTGCGGCATGAGCATCTGCGGGTCGATGTTCTCCTCGACATAGGCGTTGAACCTGCGCGTGAATTCCTCGACGTTCTCGGGTCGCATCGTCAGCCCGGCGGCATACATATGCCCGCCGAAGTTCTCCAGCAGATCCGAGCACGACTCCACGGCCTGGTAAAGGTCGAAGCCCGGTACCGAGCGTGCCGATCCTGTCACGAAGCCGTTGCTCATCGTCAGCACCACCGTCGGCCGGTAGTAGGTCTCGATCAGGCGCGAGGCGACGATTCCCACGATGCCCTTCATCCACTTGGGATTGTAGATCACCGTGCTCTTCAGCTCTTTCATTGCGGGGTTGCGCTCGATAAAATCGTGCGCTTCCTGCGTCACCGAACGGTCGATCGACTTGCGATCCTGGTTGTAGGCGTCGATGACGTTCCCGAACTCCGCGGCGATGCTTTCGTTGCCTTCGATCAGCAGCTCGACGGCCGCGTGCCCGCCCGAGGGCGAGGCGTTTTCGTCGTTCTCGTCCATCCGCATGCGCCCGGCGGCGTTGATACGCGGCCCGATCTTGAAGACGATGTCGTCGATGGTGATGTTGTGCTTGTCCAGGCCGCAGATCTTGATGATCGACAGCAATCCTTTCGACGGTTCGCGGTTGAGATCTTTCAACCCGAAATGGGCAAGGATACGGTTTTCGCCCACCAGGGGTACGATATCCGAAGCGATGCTCACGACCAGCAGGTCTAACAGCGGGCTGATCTGTTCGAACGGGATCCGGTTTTTCTGCGCATAGGCCTGCACGAGCTTGAAGCCTACGCCGCAGCCCGACAATTCGTCGAACGGATAGGAACAATCGACCCGCTTGGGATCCAGGACAGCTACGGCACGGGGAATTTCCTCGGCCGGGAGGTGATGGTCGCAGATGATGAAATCCACGCCCTTCGTCTTTGCATAGACTACCTTTTCCGTGGCTTTGATACCGCAGTCCAAGGCGATGATAAGACCTACGCCCTTGCGGGCTGCCAGGTCGATGCCCTTGACCGAGATACCGTAACCTTCGGTATAGCGGTCGGGGATGTAGAACATCAGGTTTTTATGCCCGATCTGGCGCAGGAACTTGTACACCAGTGCAACGGCCGTACAGCCGTCCACGTCGTAGTCGCCGTAAACCATGATCTTCTCATTGTTACGAACGGCCTGCTCGACCCGCTCGACCGCCTTGTCCATGTCCTTCATCAGGAACGGGTCGTGGAGGTCGGCGAGACTGGGTTTAAAGAACTTGTCCGCCTTTTCTACGGTGTCTATGCCTCTCTGTACGAGCAGGTTCGCCAGCACGGGAGAAATCCTGAGCACGGCAGCGAGCTTCGCCACCGCCTCGGAATCGCCCTGCGGTTTCACTACCCATCGTTTTTCTATAGGCATACGATTTACTATTTATATATTCTAACATTTAATATCTCACTTAAAAATTTGACAACAAGCTCCTTTACTTCGCCCATTGCGGCCTTGCGGCCCGTTTCCCGTTCGATCGAGGTCACTCCCCGGTCGGTAAACCCGCAGGGGTTGATGCGCGTGAACCACCCGAGGTCGGTCGTGACATTCAGCGCGAACCCGTGCATGGTGATATAACGTGACGACCGGACGCCTATTGCGCAAATCTTGCGCGGCACCCTTGCGGATGTCCGGTTCCCGACGCCGATTTCGCTATCGCAGATTCTGCCGCTATCGCAGGTTCCTGCCTCGTTGCGGTTTTCGCCGCTGTCGCCGCTTTTGCCGCCGACGCTTTTGTTGCCGCAGTTACCGCCGATGTTGCAGTTGCCGCCGCCGTTATCTCCGCGGCAGGCGGTTGTCCGGCTCCCTGTTTCCCCGCCGATTCCGGGGCCGATCCAGACCCCCGAGGCGCCTGCCATGCGGCCGGCGGTGATGCCGTATACCGCCACGGTACGGATGACGGCCTCTTCCAGTGCCCCGATGTAGTCCCTCAGCCCGATGCCCAGACATTCGAGGTCGAGGATCGGATAGCAGACCAGCTGCCCCGGGCCGTGGAAGGTGATGTCGCCCCCTCTGTCGATGTGAAAGAACTGTGCGCCCATCGCTTCGAGCGCTTCGCGGCCTATCAGCAGGTTTTCGGCATGGCCGCTTTTGCCGAGTGTGTATACCGGCGGGTGTTCCACCAAAAGGATCGTGCCTGCGCTGGCGGAGCCTTCTCCGGTGGCGCCTGACGGTTCGACGCCCTCTGCTGCGGATACGCTGCCCGTTGGGGATTCCAACCCTTTGCCGGATTGCGTTCCCGCCTTGCTGGGTATTGCCTCTGCCGATCGCCGTGCCGGCTCTCGCGCGGATGCCTGACCTGCTTCCGCGGTGCCGGCGTATGCCGCCGGGATTGCCGCCGCCTGTTTCGTTGCGCCCTTGCAGGCTGCCTTGCGGGCTACCAGGGCATCGAACAGTCCCTGCTGCAATTCCCAGCAGGTTTTGTAGTCCATCAGTCCGAGATCCCGGCAGGAAGCTTCCATCGCTACAAACTTTTGACGCTCTTCAGGGCCTCTTCCGCCATGTACGACGAGCGGACTAAGGGTGCGCTCGCGCAGTAGCTGAAGCCCATTTCCAGCGCTTTCAGTCTGTACCATTCGAATTTTTCAGGAGTGATATACGCCGCAACGGGGTAGTGCTCCAGAGTGGGACGAAGGTACTGACCGAGTGTTACGATCCCCACGCCTGCGTCGCGCAGGTCGTGCAGGGTTTGTAATACTTCATCATCGCTCTCGCCAAGTCCGACCATCAGTCCGCTTTTCGTTGCGACACCCTGTGCGCTCAGGTAGCGCAGGGTTTCCAGGCTCGTACGGTACTTTGCCTTGGAACGCACCACCGGGGTCAGCCGCTCGACAGTTTCGATGTTGTGCCCGATTATATCGGGCTTCGACGCGACGACCACGTCCAGCAGGGCGGGCTGTGCGTCGAGATCGGGAATAAGGAGCTCAATTACGGCGTCGGGATTCTGTGTGCGGATGGCGCGGACGGTTTGGGCCCAGTGTGCGGCACCGCCGTCCGGCAGGTCGTCACGCGTCACAGAAGTAACGACGACATACCTCAGTTTCATCAGTGCGACGCTTTCGGCGACCCGTCGGGGTTCCTCGGCGTCGGGGGCAAGGGGGTGTCCTGTTTTCGTTGCACAGAAGCGGCAGCCTCGGGTGCAGATGTCTCCCAGGATCATGAAGGTTGCGGTTCTGCGGCTCCAGCATTCGGCCTTGTTCGGACACATGCCGCTGCTGCAAATCGTATGCAACGCATGTTTGTCGACTATTTGCTGTACCTCGGCATATTCCGGGGTGCGGTGGAGCCGGATCTTCAACCATCCTGGTTTTTTCAGTACATCTACCTTGTCATAAAACTTCGGCATTTAAGTTCATTATTTTCCAATTGATGCAAAAATAAGAAAAAATAATTGAAAAACCCCGTGAAAAAGCCAATTATTGTTCCGATGCGGGGTCTGGGTGCACCGGAGGGGATGCGGATTTTTTTGGAGGAAGCCGAAATTTGCCTTATATTTGTCCCCGCAACGGTTATCTCCGGCATGACCCGGGCCGTTTGT